>BNJU01002980.1_pt1 | contig 139085 bp, 162 predicted proteins | sample 8539281 | NCBI WGS metagenome assembly BNJU01 (sample SAMD00202456, study PRJDB9452) | human saliva metagenome | isolation source: human saliva | place: Japan | reverse complement strand
CCGGGCGGGGCCCCTCAGCCTCCCAGTGACGGAGAGAACCGGGTTCCAGGACTTCTACGCGAAGCCATCTCAGCGTCATTGCGAGCGGCCTGGGCGAAGGCCGCCCGGGAGCCGCCACGGAACCGAAGGAGGCCAGGTCGCGACGGAGACGACAGCGGCCAGCCAGTCCATCATGATGCGCACCTTCCGGTTGAAGGTCGGCATGGCGTAGACGTGGTAGCCGCGGTGGGCGGTCCAGGCAGTGAAACCGCGCAGGTTCTGACCCATGATGCGGGCCACGCCCTTGCCGATCCCCAGGGAGGCCACGGTGCCGAGGTTCTCGTGGGCGTAGACCGCCAGCGACTGCTCCTGACCGGTCAGGGTCGCCAAGGTTGTCGGCCAGGATCGGCCTGACGCACGGCGTGCTGGGCGGTGGGGGCGCAGGTGGCCTGCGGTCCTCGCTGGTGAGGTCGGGAACCGCGGCGCAGTCGCCGGCCGCCCAGGCCCCGGGGACGACGACGCCGTCGCGCGCCACCTGGAGCGTGGGCAGCGTGGTGACGCGGCCGCGCGCCTCGACGGGCAGGTCGGACTCACCCAGGACGGGGGCGGCCTTGACGCCGGCGGTCCACACGATGGTGTCGGCGTCGAACTCGGTGCCGTCGGACAGGACGACATGCCCATCGACGCAGTGAGCCAGTGAAGGTGTTGAGGCGCACGTCGATGCCGCGCTCGCGCAGCCGCTCGGGCCGTAGCTGGAGATTCCTCGGTCAGCCTCGGGCAGGATGCGGCGACAGATCCCTCCACGAGATGAAGCGCACGTCCTCCTGCTCCACGGAGATCGACGCTGGACGCCAGGGCGCGGGCCATGTCCTCCAGCGCTCGGCGATGGCCTCGACCTCGGCGAAGCCGCCGCCGACGGAAGACGAAGGTGAGCAGCCGGCGCCGACGCTCCGCGTCCCAGGTGGAGGCGGCGTCCTCACGCAAGCGACAGGACGCGATCAGCAGAGCCAGGGCCTCCTCGACCTGCTTGAGGCCGAGGGCCTGCTCGGCCAGGCCCGATCGGCAGAGTGCGGCCTGGCAGAGCCAGGACCAGGTGGGTCACAGCCGATCTGGTAGTGCCTCCTCGTGGTGTGGAGCCTCGGGACCGGCGGCGCGATGGTCACGGTGCGCGAGGCGTGATCGATGCCGGCGACGGAGCCGGTGAGGATGGTGCACCCGGCCAGTGAGCGTCGGTGGGAGGCGATGACGTGGCGCGGCTGGATGGATCCGGCGGCGACCTCGCGGAAGGGCTGGTAGGTCATGTAGGGGCGCGGGTCGATGATGGCGATCTGACCTGGTCGGTACCAGGCGGGCCCGCAGGGCACGGGCGGTGCAGAAGCGACGTACCCTCCGCCGGCAATGACGACGCGGGGCGGACGGGTCCCGCCTCGGAGGCGGAAGGCGGCGGAGACGCTGGGGCGGGTCGGACGGGCGGTTGTGGCGAGCGCGGCCGCGGCGAGAAGACCTGCGGTGGACAGCGCGATGGTGGTGCGGCGGATCATGCGCTCAATCTAAGGGGGACCCTTAGTTCGACACCACGTTGGGACCTAGTTCCCAGACATGGTTCCTGTCACAGTGGGTTCTCGCCTGTGCTGGTCAGCGCGCCCCACGATCTGCCCGGTGTCAAGGTCGAGCCGACGTACTCCTCGCGTCCTTGAACCGTCCTGAAGTGTCCGACGTCGGCAGGCCCCAGCACGGTTCTACCGATACTCACCGCGCCGGTCAGCGCGAGCCCGATGACGAGCAGCCTCGCCACACACCGAACCGCAGGCCTGCGGGAGCACGGAGGACGGCTCCGCCGGAGGGAGAGCAGCCGCCGGACCGGGGAGAACACTTTTTGCAGTATATTCATATTGTAATAGTATTACGGTATACATGTACTGTAAAGGGGTGCCTAAGATCGTCGACCACGAACAGCGCCGAACCGAGATCATCCACGCCCTGTGGCAGGTCATCTACGAACAGGGAATCCATGCGGCCTCCTACCAGACGGTGGCACGGGCTGCCGGGATCTCGGTCGGGCGGATCCAGCACTACTTCACCTCCAAGCAGGACCTGGTACGCGCCGGCTGCCAGGCCATCGTGGACACCGCGGAGTCCGTCCACTTCGGGCGCACCGAGGCACTGGAGCCGTTCGACGCCCTGACTGAGCTGCTCACCCAGCCCATCCCCCGCAACAACGCTTTTCGGCTGGGTACCGCGGTCTGGTACGCCTACCTGGCCCAGGCAGTGGCGGACCCGCAGATCATGGAGATCGTCACCAAGGCGTGCCGCGAAACACTGGATTACGCAGCCGGCCTGCTCAAACAGGCCGGAGCACCGGCACAGGAGGCGGAGCGTCTGATCGCCTTGAGCAATGGCCTGGCCCAGGCCACCATGGTGGGGGCTGCCACCGCGAACGAAGCCGTGCGCATTCTGAGCCAGGAGGTCGACTCACTCAAGTCCCTCTCAACGGGGCGATAACGACCACCCACCACCTGTGGCCGCAGCACTCAGTACTCAGTGCAGCCCCACGATCTCCCCGGTGTCGACGTCGACGTCGATGCGCTCGGCCGCAGGACGGCTCGACAGGCCCGGCATAGTCGACAGGCTGCCGCAGATCACGCAGACGTAACCCGCCCCGGCGGCCAGGCGCACCTCGCGCACCGGCAGACGCCACCCGGTGGGGACACCCTTGAGGCCGGGCTCAGCGGACAGGGAAAGCGGGGTCTTGGCGACAATGACGGGCAGGCCCCCGAAACCGCCGCGCTCATAGTCGTCCAGCAACCTGCTCGCGGCAGAGGTGTAGTCCACACCATCGGCTCCGTAGAGAACCGCCACTTTGGAGATCTTGGTGCGCAGGTCATCCTCAGGCTCGTAGACGGGGCGGATGGAGACCGCATCGCTGGCCTCATGGCAGGCCTCGACGACGGCGCTCGCCAGGTCGAGGCAGCCCTCACCTCCCCGAGTCACGGGGTGGCAGACGGCCACCCGGGCACCGGCCTCGCGGGCGATGCTCCTCACCTCCTCGACCTCGCTGTCATGGTCGGTGGGGAAGACATTGATGGCCACGACCGGAGTGATGCCGAAGCCCCGCACGATCTGAAGGTGCTTGAGCAGGTTGGCCGCGCCGGCGCGTACGTCCTCGACCTTCTCCTGGATCATCTCCTCGGGCAGGTCCTTGCCGCTGACGAGGCGGTGGCGGCCGGAGTGGGCCTTGAGCGCCCTGATGGTGACCACGACGACGGCAGCACTCGGGTGCATCCCGGAGACGGCGCACTTGAGGTCCACGAAGCGCTCCAGACCCATGTCGGATCCGAAGCCGGCCTCGGTGAGGATGTAGCCGCCGTCCCTGGCTCCTGCTGCGGCGACGCGGTCGGCGATGACCGAGGAGCATCCGGTGGCGATATTGCCGAAGGGGCCGGTGTGAACCAGGACGGGGGTGCCCTCACCGGTGCGCAGGAGGTTGGGCTCGAGCGCGTCGCGCAGGACGGCGCACATGGCACCGGCTGCCTTGAGGTCCTCGGCGCTGATCCACTCTCCGCCGCGGCTTCGGCTGATGACGATGCGCCCCAGGCGCTTGCGCAGGTCGGCCAGGTCCGTGGCCAGCGACATGATGACCATGAGCTCGCTGGCCGGGGTGATGTCGAAGGATGCCTGCCGGGTGACGCCATCGACCTTGGAGCCCAGGCCGGTGACGATATGGCGCAGGGCCCGGTCGTTGACGTCCAGGACCCGGGGCCAGGTGATGGTGCGCTCGTCGATGTCGAGCTCATTGCCGTGGTGCAGGTGGTTGTCGATCATCGCCGACAGGAGGTTGTGGGCGGCGGTGATGGCGTGGGAAGTCGCCGGTCAGGTGCAGGTTCATCCGCTCGGCCGGCAGGATGCGGGCGCCCCCGGAGCCGCCGGCCCCGCCCTTGATGCCGAAGGTGGGTCCCATGGCCGACTGGCGCAGGGTGAGGACGGCCTGCTCTCCCAGACGAGTGAGCCCCTGAGCCAGTCCGATGGCCGTGGTGGTCTTGCCCTCCCCGAAAGGCGTCGGTGTGATCGCAGTGACGACGATGTAGCGGGCTTTGCCGGGACCATCCTGTGCGCCGGCCCCCTCACCACAAGGAATCAGGGCGCGCAGATCGATCTTGGCCACGTCGTGACCATAGGGAACAACGTGCTCGGCAGCGATTCCCGCCGAGGCCGCCAACGCGCCAAGGTCAACCGGGGTCTGAGAGCCGTCAGTGGCCGCAATCGCCTGAGTCATGGGGCAAGCCTAGTGGGCCGGCAAGAAAGCCTCAGGCCCTTGAGGTCCTGGCTACAGGACCGCTTCTCAGTCCGACTCCTCGGCGAAGGCTGCCTCAAGGGCACGCACAGTGGCTTCCCGGCTGTAGCCTTTGCGGCCCAGCAGGGCCGCGGTGCGACGTCGGCGCACCTCCCAGGGCAGGTGACGCGTGGCGGACAGCTTCTTGCGGGCCAGTGCCAGAGCTGCAGAGCCCTCATCGTCGGAGTCGATCTGGCCCAGGGCCGTGGCGACGTCCTGTTCCCCCAGGCCCTTGCGCCGCAGCTCCTCGGCGATGGCGCGTCTGGCCGCACCCTTCTCCGCGAAGCGGGTGCGAGCCAGACGGGCTGCATAGGCGGCATCATCAATCACTCCAGCCGCCTCCAGGCGGTCCAGGACCTCGGCGGCCACGCGGGGGTCCACCTCCTTGCGCCCGAGCAGGTCCGCCAAGGCCGCCCGCGGGGCGGCGCTGCGGTCGAGGCGGCGTAGAACGATCTCCCGCGCCGCCTCGACGGCCTGCGCGTGGGCATCAGGGGTGATCCAGGGCATCAGAACCCGCCGGCATCCTCACCGAAGATGGTGTCCGCATCCTCCGCCGCAGTCTCCTTGGCGGTCTTAGCGCTCTTGGACGCCTTGGTGGAACCTGCGGCCTTCTTCCCGCGTCCACGGGCGGTCTTGACAGCACTCGTGGCAGCGACATCAGCACTCTCCACCGGGACGGCGGCTGCGGCCACGGCCGCCTCGGCTGCGGCGAGCTCCTCGGCCTCCCGGGCCTTGCGGCCGGGCTCGCCGATTCCCAGGGCAGCGAGGATCTTCTCCTCGATCTCAGCGGCCAGCTGCGGATTGTCCTTGAGGAAGTTGCGAGCGTTCTCCTTGCCCTGACCGAGCTGATCCTCCCCATAGGTGAACCAAGCCCCGGACTTGCGCACCACGCCGTTGTCCACGCCCAGGTCCAGCAAGCTGCCCTCCCGGGAGATGCCCTGTCCGTAGAGGATGTCGAACTCGGCCTGCTTGAAGGGCGGCGCCATCTTGTTCTTGACAACCTTGACGCGGGTGCGGTTGCCCACGGGCTGGTCGCCGTCCTTGAGCCCACCGATGCGGCGCACATCCAAGCGCACGGAGGCGTAGAACTTCAGGGCCTTCCCGCCGGTGGTGGTCTCCGGGTTGCCGAAGAACACACCGATCTTCTCGCGCAGCTGGTTGATGAAGATGGCAGTGGTGCCGGTGGAGGACAGGGCCCCGGTGATCTTGCGCAGCGCCTGACTCATGAGACGAGCCTGGAGGCCGACGTGGGAGTCCCCCATCTCCCCCTCGATCTCAGCCTTGGGAACCAGGGCCGCCACGGAGTCGATGACGATGATGTCCAGGCCGCCCGAACGCACAAGCATGTCAGTGATCTCCAGGGCCTGTTCACCGGTATCCGGCTGGGAGACCAGAAGGTTGTCGATGTCGACGCCCAGAGCCTTGGCATAAACCGGGTCAAGGGCGTGCTCGGCATCGATGAAGGCGGCATTGCCGCCGGCCCGCTGCGCACTGGCCACAGCGTGCAGGGCAACAGTGGTCTTTCCGGAGGACTCCGGCCCGTAGACCTCGATGATGCGACCTCGCGGAAGCCCTCCGACTCCCAGGGCCACATCAAGAGCAACAGAGCCCGTGGGGATGACGGACACCGGCGGACGGGTATCGTCCCCCAGACGCATGACGGAGCCCTTACCGAAGTTCTTGTCGATCTGGGCGAGGGCAGTGGCCAGGGCCTTGGAACGGTCCTGGGTCTGGCTGACAGCAGGCATTGTTCTACCTCGGTTCTCGGGGCGGCTCACAGCCGCGGCGGACATGACTGGTCACTTCGGCGAGGTCCCCTCTCCGGGGCTCACCAACGACGGTATGCCTGACCACTGACATCTATCTCCGCCCCTCATCAGCCCTGTGGACTTCAGGTGCGTCGCCGTCGTTCGTGGAGAACAGTACCCGAACACCTGTTCGATCGCGACATCATCGTCACGCGCGTGTCGACTGCACCACCCCTCACCCCATCTCAGCGGCGAGGGTCGGAGCGGAAGATCCACCGCTCGGCGTCCGAGCGCTCGGTCTCCTCGCACAGCAGGGCCCACACACGCTCCGGCGCTACGCCATCGTCGAGCGCCTGCACACAAGTCGCCTCCAGCTCAGGAAGGACCAGGTCCTGCGCCAGCGACCGGCCATAGGCCGAACCGAAGACCGCCTCGACAGCACCCCAGAACTCCGAGTGCTTCACCACTCCCCCTCTCCTCAACAGACACCCCGGCGGCGGACCCACACATCGTGGCCCCACCGCCGGGGAAGGTCAGCTAATCGACCGCAGGTCGCAGACGCCACAGGGGACGCCTCACCGAGGCCTGCAGCGGACGATCACCTCAGGGCGATCCCCTGCTGACGCACAAGCTCATCGGGAACTGTGTCCGGAATCATGACGCCCTCGGTCAGGGCGATGCGGTCGGAGACCTCACGCAGCACCATGGACAGGGGCGCGTCGAGGGCCTGGCAGATGGAGGCCAGCAGCTCAGAGGACGCCTCCTTCTGACCGCGCTCCACCTCGGAGAGGTACCCCAGGGATACACGGGCCTGTGAGGAGACCTCACGCAACGTACGCCCCTGGTGCTGGCGGACGCCGCGCAGAACTTCTCCGATCTCGCGGCGCAGGACGACATTCTCTTGCTTCGGGGTGTCCACGGACACACCGTACCCTGCCCCGGGTCCCTGGCGCATCGGCATCCGGTTGTTGATCGGGCGAGTGGTGCGGGGGTGAGTCGTGTTGTTCATCGTCTAGCACAACCATTCACGTCGTGGATTCATTCCCGCCACGCAATGCCAGTTCTCCGGCTCCGGTGGCGTTGTCCCCCACTCTACCGCCATTCCTGGAAGAAACCTGAAACGCGTCTTAGTCTACGGTCTGTACCTGCTCGGCACTCGGCAGACAGCTCTCAGTCCGTTTCACCTCGCCCCGCCTCGTGCAGAAACTCGACGGCCAGGCCGAGCACGCTGAGCACGGCGTCGTACCGGACGTGCGAGCGGCCCCCACCCAGATGCAGCTCGCGGTGAGCCTCTCCCCACGGGGCGACGACGGCGATATGCACCGTTCCCGCCAGGGTGGGCGTCAGCCGGCCCGGGCCCTGCGACCCCGGTGGTCGCCAACCCCAGATCGGCCCCCAGGAGGCGGCGCACGCCGCGCGCCATCTGGAGGGCGACGTCACGATCCACCGGTCCGGTCCGCTCCAGGTGAGCGGCATCCACACCGAGGACCTGCGCCTTGATCCGGGTGGCGTAAGCGACCACGGCGCCGACAAGCACACGCGACGCTCCTGGAATCTCCACCAGGCTCGAGGAGACCTGACCACCCGTCAAGGACTCGGCGACCGCCAGCGTCAGCGAGTGATCCCTGGCGGCTCGCAGAAGGTCAGCCGCTGCCCGCGCACAGCTCTCACGCTCGTTTCCCCCCATGGCCCACCGGGATCTCCGCCCCGGGGAGCTCAGTGGCCGACATGGTCATCCCGGCGACTGAGGCGCACAGCCTCTCGTACGTAGTCCAGACCTGTCACCACGGTGACGACGAGTGCCGCAGCCACGACGACGTAAGACGCCTTGAGCAGGAACGCGGCCAGACCTGCGGGCAGGAGGAGGAAGGACCACGGAGTGAGCAGCCCCACCAGCCCCACCATTTGGAGCGTCGTCTTAATCTTACCGCCGCGTGATGCCGCCATGACGGCGCGGCGCAGCATGAAGAACCGCATGACCGTGATGCCAAGCTCGCGCACGACGATGAGGATGGTGACCCACCACCACAGCCTGTCGTTGATGCTCAGCAGGACGAAGGCGGACAGGGTCAGCGCCTTGTCCGCGATCGGATCGGCGATCTTGCCGAAGGAGGTCACCAGCCCCCACGATCGCGCGAGCTGACCGTCAAGACGGTCCGTGAAGGCAGCCACCACGAAGACGACGACCGCAGCGAGCCTGGCCCGATCCCCCCCGGAAGCAGGGAGAGCCAGATGAAGACGGGGACGAGCAGCAGTCGCAACACCGTCAGGGCGTTGGCGACGTTGAGCAGCGGCGCCTGCTCTGGCTGCGCGGCGCCGTCCGGGGCGGTCGAGGCATTCATCGTGACCAGCCTAGTAGTGCATGCCCTCACACCGTCGAAGACACCTCGATTCATCTTCTCGACAACGTCGTCCCCGCACGCCTCCGCCGTCCGCGCCATGGCACCGCTCCATGCGACACGCAGCAGGGGATCAATCCCCACCCGCGGTTTCCCCTGCCATCTCGCCACTTCCACCTCAGGACGCCGAAAAGAGCACGGACCGCACACACGCCGTTAAGGTTCGGTTCTTACGTTCATAATTATGTATTCCTCTACTTTCTCTCATCGTCTTTGGCAGGCTCCAACAACTTCGCTCCCCGGCACCACACCACCGAGTATCCGAGCGACTCGCCGCGCGCCGTACGTGTCGCCCGCAGGTCACGAGGTCCGGGCCTCCTCACCGCCGCCGTTCTCACCGCCTCCATCGTGGTCGCCGGGTGCTCGCCAAGCTCGGGTCAGTCGCTGTCGGCTCAGTCCGGGCCCACCAGGGCGGGCAGCTCGCAGGACGTGCGCTTCACCGTGGGTTACGCCGGGGACGTCCTCATGCACATGCCGGTTCTGAGCTCCACTCCAGAGGCCTCGGGCGATATCACCGACAACGTCGCTGCCGAGACCCCCTGGGTCGAGGGCCTGGATCTGGCCCTGTGCGGGATGGAGGTTCCCGTCGCTCCGGACGGGGTCTACTCGGGCTTCCCCACCTTCGGCGCTCCTTCCGAGGTCGTCGGCGCCTTGGCGAGATCCGGGTGGGACGGCTGCGCGACCGCCTCCAATCACTCCGCGGACCGAGGAGAGGAGGGAGTCGTCGCCACCTTGGACGCCCTGGACTCTCACGGGTTGGGGCACGCGGGCACCTACCGGAGCCGGGAGGACGCCTCCGTGCCCTTCGCGCTCTACGAGCTCGAGCGGGGAGGGCGCACAGTGACCGTGGCCCAGATATCCACGACCATGGGGCTCAACGGCCTCGATGATCCCACCGGGTACTCAGTGTCGCTCAACGACGTCGGCGCCATCACGAAGGCGGCGAAGGCGGCCCGTGCGGCAGGCGCCGACCTCGTCGTCGTCCACTCCCAGATCGGCCAGGAGTACGAGACCACTCCCGACAAGGAACAGGTCTCCTACGCCCAGGATCTCGCCGACAGCGGGCAGGTCGACATCTTCTTCGGCGCTCACCCCCATGTGCCTCAGCCCGCCGAGAAGCTCCCCGGAGGAGTCAAGGGCAAAGGGGATGTGGGTGTCGTACTCGGCCGGCAACTACATCTCCAGCCAGGACGAGTCGTACTGCGGAGCGTTGTCCGACGTCGGCCAGCTGGTCTGGGCCGACGTCACCTCCCACGCCGACGGCTCAGTGAGTGTGGACAAACTGAACTGGCACCCATTCACGGTGGATCAGGGGGCCGGCTACAAGGTCAGGGACCTGGCGGCGCTTCACAACGGTGAGCGTCCTGCCGGCCTAAGTCTGGACGAGGAGGAGATCGAGCGACGCTGGAGCATGCTCACCTCAGACGTCAAGGACGCCTCGACCATGTCCACCACGCCGCCGAAATCCACCGGGCCCGCCCCGACGATTCCCAGTCGGGAAGAGGTCATCAAACGAGCAAGGACGCACCTGGACCCGCCGGGCACGGCATCGGCCTCCTCATCACCACGATGAGCCGCGGCCGGTGAGTGACCAGGCGTCCTCCGAGTCCTCCTCGGCGGAGGCATCGTCCCAGGACTCCGACTCCGGCAGACTCGAGGCGACCTCCAGAGGATCCGTGCTGTAACGGTTCGACGGCAGGGCCACCGTACGGGGCTCACCCGCAACGGCTGGGCCATCGGAGTCGGGCGCCTCCTGGGATTCCTCAGTGTCTGCTGGGGTCTCAGCGCTTCCGGGGGCGCTCCCCTCCCCCTTGATCCAGGCCAGGGTCTCCTCGAGCTGCTCGGGCTGGACGAGGACGTCCCGGGCCTTGGAACCCTCGGAGGGGCCGACGACCTCTCGGGACTCGAGCAGGTCCATGAGGCGCCCGGCCTTGGCGAAGCCGACGCGCAGCTTGCGCTGGAGCATGGAGGTGGAGCCGAACTGGCTGGAGATAATGAGCTCGGCGGCCTGCAGCAGCAGGTCCATGTCGTCGCCGATCTCCTCGTCGATCTGCTTCTTGACCTCCGGGACGACGACGTCCTCGCGGTACTCGGGAGTCAGCTGGGCCTTGACGTGCTCAACGACGGAGCGGATCTCGGACTCGGTGACCCAGGATCCCTGGATGCGCACCGGCGTGGAGGCACCGGGGCCCAGGTAGAGGGCGTCGCCCTGGCCGGTGAGGGTCTCGGCCCCGTTCTGGTCGAGGATGACGCGGGAGTCCAGCTGGGAGGCGGTGGCGAAGGCCAGGCGCGAGGGCACATTGGACTTGATGAGACCGGTGACCACCTGGGCGACTGGCCGCTGGGTGGCCAGGACCAGGTGGATCCCGGCGGCGCGGGCCAGCTGGGTGATGCGTTGGATGGAGGCCTCGACGTCCTTGGGCGCCGTCATCATGAGGTCGGCGAGCTCGTCGACGACGACCAGGAGGTAGGGGTAGGGACTCAGCTCGCGCTGGGAGCCCGGCAGGGGCTGTACCTCCCCGGCTCGCACCGCCTTGTTGAAGTCATCGATGTGCTTGAAGCCGAAGGAGGCCAGGTCGTCATAGCGGGCGTCCATCTCGCGGACCACCCACTCCAGGGCCTCGGCCGCCTTCTTCGGGGAGGTGATGATCGGGGTGATGAGGTGCGGGATGCCCTCGTAGATGGTCAGCTCCACCCGCTTGGGGTCGACCAGCACCATGCGCACCTCTTCCGGCGTGGCGCGCATCATGATCGAGGTGATCATGGAGTTGACGAAGGAGGACTTGCCCGAACCGGTCTGACCGGCCACCAGCAGGTGCGGGGTCTTGGCGAGGTTGGTGACGATGTAGTCGCCCTCCACGTTCTTGCCCAGCCCCACGACTAGCGGGTGCGCCTGCTTGCGGGCCGCCTGGGAGCGCAGGACGTCGCCGAGCTTGACCATCTCGCGGTCGGTGTTGGGGATCTCGATGCCGATGGCGCTCTTGCCGGGGATCGGGGTGAGCAGGCGGATCTCGTCGGAGGCCACCGCGTAGGCGATGTTCTTCTCCAGTCCGGTGATGCGCGAGACGTTGACGCCCCGGCCCCGATGGACCTCATAGCGGGTGACCTGGGGGCCGCGAGTGTAGCCGGTGACAGTGGCGTCCACGTTGAACTCGGCGAAGACGTTCTGCAGCGCCTCGACGATGGCGTCGTTGGCGGGGGTCCGGGTGGCGTGACCAGGGCCGGGGCCGAGCAGCGAGTCCTCGGGCAGGGCGTAGGTGGAGCCGTCGGGCAGGCCATGTTGCTCATGTCGCTCATGGCGAGCTGGTCGGCGAGGTCGGGCTCCTCGAGCGGGACCTCCGGGGTCTCCTCGGTGACGGCGTCGAAGTCGGACGGCGCGGAACGCTTCGCTGCGGAGGGCCTGCGCTGCGCCGCTGAGGACGGTCTGGTCGCTGCGGCACCAGCGGGCCGGTTCTTGGCGGGGGATGCGACCGACGGTGCCGATGAGGAGACGGCGTCGTCCTCGTCGCCCACCTCCGGGACGATGAAGGCGGAGTCGTCGGGTTGTTCGCTGCCAGGATGCTCACTGCCTGGTTCGAGGAGCTCGGTGATCGAGGTCTGCTGGGCCTCCCGGTCGGCGGAGCGCTTTCGTCGACCACTGCCTCGCTTGCGCGACGTCGACTCCTCCACCTCCAGCGCGGAGCGGAAGGGCTCGTCACCGTCGTAGGAGTCCAGGAGCGTCGTCTGATCCGAATCATCGCCCGCGATGCCGGTTGGCCCGAGGCCGGAACGGACCCGCCCGAGCAGACGCCGGGCCAGGGAGTCACCGGCGTCGGCGGGCGCTCCGCCTCCGCCAGCGGCCAGGGACCGGCGCTGGGCCAGCAGGTCGCGGATCTCGGCGATGGTCTTGCCGGACAGAACCAGGGCGGAGAACGCGGCCAGGAGAATGAACAGGATGATGGCTCCTACCGAGGAGAACAGCGCCGCCAGCGGGTAACCCACCAGCCATCCCCAGGAGTCCGCCGGCGTTCTCCAGACCGGCGACGTTGTCCCTGAGGATCGGGTTTCCACTGCCGACCTGGATCATTCCGGTCAGAGCGGTCAGCAGGCCCAGGCACCCGACTGAGACCCGCGCGTGAACCGCCCCCATGCTGTGGGCCCGCAGCATGGCGACCCCCAGCGCGGCCAGGAGCAGGGGCACGAAGATACCGAGGACGCCGACGGGGCCCGCGGCGATGTGGTGCAGCAGGTTCCCTGCGGCCCCGGAGATCCCGAACCACTCGCGCAGTGCCAGGACAGCCGCCAGGGCCAGAATGAGAAAGGCCCATCCGGTACGGCGGTAGCGCCCACCGGGGGGGCTGGGAACCGGGAGCGGCGAAGGGAGCGGGTCCTTGAGCGGACGCTCCTCGAGGACGCCCCCTGCCGGTTCCGGACGGAGACGTAGCAGTTCTCGTGGTGCGACGATTGGCCATGATGTCCTAGAAACTATCGGATTCTTGGCTTCAGCGGCCTTGCCACGCCGCCGTGGACAGCCGGAGACGCGTCACCATCTTCTCGCTGAGCCTCACGAGCAACCACCCACCGGTGAGAAGGGGATGTCGAGGTCCGCGCACGTCCTAGGACCTCTCGTCGCTCTCCTGGAGGAACCGGTCGATCTCCTCGCGGCGCGGGGCCTGCGCCGGCCCGATGCAGGCCACGGCGTGGGCGGCTGCGGCATTGGCGCGTCTTGCCGCCTCGACGACATCGAGTCCGTCAATGAGGCCGGCGACCAGGACGCCGGTGTGGGTGTCTCCCGCTCCTGTCGTGTCAACGACTTCACGGACGAAACCGGGAACCTCGATCGGTTCGCCTCCGACCGGGCGCAGGAGGCACCCGTGGGCTCCGGTACGTCGGACGATCAGCGCCCGTGGGCAGGCCTCCCGGATGGCGTCCGGCCCCCCCAGGCGCTCCTCCAGGCGAGTCATCTCCAAGTCGTTCCCGGTCAGCATCGTCGCCCGGAGGAGCAGCGGCAGGAGCACCTGGTCGGGGATGTCGGGCTGAACCGGCCCCAGGTCGATGACCAGTCCGACGTCATCGGGGATCGACAGGAGCCAGTCGGCGAGAACGCCTCGGCTCGTGTAATGGGCCAGGTCGTATCCGGTGGCGTAGACCCAGTCCCCCACCCTCAGGTCGAGGCTCGAGGTCTTCTCGCTGGGGCTCGCCCTCGACACCCGCGGTGGTGATGAAGGTACGTCGACCAGAGGGCTCGATCAGCGTGGTACAGGTACCGATGTCTCCGACGAGCTCCTCGACGAGCAGCTCGACCTGGTCCAGACGCATCGACTCACGGACCCGCGCCGAGTTGGGGCCGGTTCCCAGGGTGGCCGCCAGTGCGGTGGGGACACCCTGGCGGGCGGCGGCCGAGACCACCGTGTACCCGCCTCCCACCACCGGGCCCGACGACGCCCCGGTGATCGCCCCTCCCGGCGTCGGCACTCGGCTGACGTGAAGGGGAATGTCAATGAGAATGGAACCGGTGGATATGAAGCACGCGGGCCGGAACAGAGTCATGCAGTAAGCACCCTCCTAGGCCTCTATGACGACCGGAACGATCATGGGACGACGCTTGAGACGACGCCCGATCCAACGCCCCAAGGTGCGGCGCATGACCTGCTGGAGGGAGTAGGCATCCGCCTTCCCCGTCTCCAGCGCGGCGGACAGCGCCTCAGTGACGTCGGGGAGGATCTCCTCGAAGACCGAGTCGTCCTCGGCCACACCCCGGGCCTGGATGTGCGGGCCGGCCAGGATCGTGCCGGTCGTGGTCTCCACGACGGCGTAGACCGATACGAAGCCCTCCTCCGCCAGGATGCGACGGTCCTTGAGCTCGGCCTCGTCGATCTCGCCCACGGAGGATCCGTCGACATAGATGTAGCCGCAAGGGACCTGGCCGGCGATGCGGGCCACTCCCCCATGAAGGTCGACCGCCACGCCGTCCTCGCACAGCATGACCCGTTCTGGAGCGACTCCCGTCTTGACGGCGAGCCCTCCATTGGCCACCAGGTGGCGGATCTCGCCATGGATGGGCATGACATTGCGGGGCTGGACGATGTTGTAGACGTGGAGCAGCTCCTCGGAGGAGGCGTGCCCGGAGACATGGACCTTCGCGTTGCCCTGGTGGACCACGCGCGCCCCCAGCCGCATGAGCTGGTTGATGACCCGGAAGACGGAGTTCTCGTTGCCCGGAATGAGGGAGGAGGCGAAGATGACGGTGTCCCCGGGCTCGATGGTGACGCTGCGGTGCTCGGAGTGGGCCATCCGGGACAGGGCCGCCATCGGCTCTCCCTGTGAGCCAGTGACCATGAGGACCCTCTCATGCGGGGGCAGCGAGGTGATGTCGCGGGCATCGATGAGGACGCCGGCGGGGACCTTGAGGTAGCCGCGTTCGGCGGCGATACCCATGTTGCGCACCATGGAGCGCCCCACCAGGGCGACCCGCCTGCCGTGGAGGGCGGCGGCGTCGAGGACCTGCTGGACCCGGTGGACGTGACTGGCGAAGGAGGCAACGATGATCTGGCCGTCGGAGTCCGCGAAGACATTGTCCAGGACCTGACCGATCTCGCCCTCGTGGCCGACCATACCGGGGACCTCGGCGTTGGTGGAGTCCACACAGAACAGGTCGACGCCCTCCTCGCCGAAGCGCGCGAAGGAGCGCAGGTCCGTGATGCGCCCGTCGATGGGCAGGGAGTCCATCTTGAAGTCGCCGGTGGCGAGCACGTTGCCGGCGTCGGTTCGAATCATGACGGCCATGGCGTCGGGGATGGAGTGGTTGACGGCCACGAACTCCAGGTCGAAGGGGCCGTAGGAGACCTCCTCGTGCTCGACGACCTGGCGCAGGACCGGGCGAATGCGGTGCTCCTTGAGCTTGGCCTCCACGAAGGCCAGGGTGAGCTCACTGCCCACCAGGGGGATGTCCTCACGCAGACGCAGCAGGTACGGCACGCCCCCGATATGGTCCTCGTGGCCGTGGGTCAGGACGAGAGCGACGACGTCGTCGATGCGGTCCTCGATCGAGGAGAAATCGGGAAGGATGAGGTCGACACCGGGCTGGTCCTCCTCCGGGAAGAGCACACCGCAGTCGACGATGAGCAGCTTGTCATCAAGCTCGAAGACGGTCATGTTGCGGCCGACCTCGCCCAGACCTCCCAGCGGAGTGATACGCATGGCACCGTCAGCAAGGGGGCCGGGGGTCTTCAGCACGGGAAAGTTCGTCACGCGGGCATCCTACAGAGGGTGCCTCGATAATCGATTGACCCGACCTCATCCGGTTCAGATCCGTCATGGGTCATCGGCCATCACGGGCTAAGACGCCGAAGGCTCGTACCGCCGCAGAGCGGTGCGAGCCTTCGCCTCTCGTACCCCCAGCCGGATTCGAACCGGCGCCGCCGCCGTGAGAGGGCGGTGTCCTAGGCCGCTAAACGATGGGGGCCACTATGTGGTGATGAACCGGACAGACCTGTTGATCTGACCGATCCGTACCCCCAGCCGGATTCGAACCGGCGCCGCCGCCGTGAGAGGGCGGTGTCCTAGGCCACTAAACGATGGGGGCAATGACAGTCCGGTTATCGCGGGCGACAACCAGACCCTCGTACCCCCAGCCGGATTCGAACCGGCGCCGCCGCCGTGAGAGGGCGGTGTCCTAGGCCACTAAACGATGGGGGCATATAGATCAGCAGATAATAACAGATCCGCTGGGGTACCAGGACTCGAACCTAGAATAACTGAACCAGAATCAGTCGTGTTGCCAATTACACCATACCCCAAGGGGCTTCACCTCGAACCGCTCGCGGCCGAGGCAGCGGGCAGTAATCTACACGTCGACCACAGCCCCACCAAATCATCAAGGCGTGACTACAGACACACATCAAACACGAGGAGCATTCCGCTCCGCCGCGCTCTTGTATGACGCCTTCGAAGGCCACGGGCAGCACGTGACACACCAGCCGGAGAGGCTTCCGGCACCCTCACAACCGAGCGCACCAAGAGAGCCATCCCTTAGACTCGCACGAGTTCCTGCTCGCCTCATCCCCCCTTGGGAGGCCATATGTCCAGCCATCCGCAGAGTCGCAGCCGCATTGGTCGTAGCTCTCACAGGACTCGCCGCCTCACCCTCGGGCTGTGCCTCGCCGCAGGTCTGGCACTGAGCGCATGCGGCCCCGCCCACAAGGGTCAGCTCATCGTCGAACCCGTCAGCGCCTCCTCGGAGAGGGAGAGCTCAGAGGCCCCCTCCACCAAGCCGTTGCCCTCCAAGTCGGCCGCACCATCCGCCACCCCGCCAGCCTCGGCATGGCCAATGCCAAGCGTGACAATCACTAACGAGAGAACCGACATCTGGCAGCAGGACGACAGCATTCTTACTCTCCCGATGGAAACGTCCTTCCTCGTCAACCGGGGATACATCATGAACGCTCAGAGCTGTCAGGCGTCCTTCGCTACCAGTCCTCCCGGGACATATACGACAGCAGCAAGAACAAGAGTGACAGCAGCGCGTCATCCTCGACCGTCCAGGGGCAACCTAAGAACTTTCCCGCCTATACGGTGACCTCGGGGCCAACCGTCGTGGACGCGGTGGCCGATGACAGCGGCACGTTCGCAGGCTACGAGGTCGCCTATACCGGCACGGTCACCTACACCAACTCCGGCGACACAGAGGTCAGCGGCTACCGCTTCGCCAGACAGATCGGAGCACAGGGAGCCACCCTGGAGATCCTGTTGATGTGCCAAAGCGGCCTTCCCGACCTTCAGACATGGCATGACATGCTGAGCGGAACACGAGTCAGCGGCTTTGACGCCGGAGCCATGGGATAGTGACAACTCGGTAGCGTACGGCCCGCTCCGCAGACTCCCGCACCATCACCTTTTCGACACAACCACAGCATCGCAAGATCGAGGCTTGAGCTCGGCAGAGCCCCTCCTTGCCGCACAGGAGAGCTACCTTGTTTTTCTCTGCACCGCATAACCCACCGCGTTTCGTTCGCGCCTCTCAGAGGCCCCGTTACCTCGCCCTCGGGCTGTGCCTGACCGCAAGCCTGGCACTGAGCGCCTGCGGCCCCGCCCACAAGGGTCAGCTCACCGTCGAACCCGTCAGCGCCTCCGCCGAGGCCAGCAGCTCCGCAGCCGCCTCCAAAATGCCCACCTCGTCCACCAGTCCTTCCGCCACGAGATCCCCGTCCGCACCAGCCACCTGGTCACGGCCATCAGTCACCTTCGCTAACGAGGACACGTCCATCTGGTCCCGCAACGACGAGCTGGCCAACACCAGCAAGAACTCCGACGACGTTCACACCGAGGGATTCGAATTCAACAACGGCCAAGGCTGCCAGGGATACATCAGCCAATACGTCTCTGAAGACTATTTCAAGCCCCGCCCCACCGATAACCTGGACTCGATGACTGCCGCCACGACTAAGAGCAACGACTTCACCACCTTTCAGACCACCAGTACACCTTCCACCGTCGAAGCAGTGCGTGATGACAGCGGAACAATGGCCGGTTACGAAGTACCATTCAGCGGTAACGTCAACTTCTCCAACGCCCCGAATACTCCTGTCGTGGGGTATCGCTTCAGCAGGATCGTCGGAAAAGAGGGGTATGCCCTATATGTTGGTCTTGTATGCCCACCAGAATCACCGGCGTCTTTAGAGCAGTGGCACACCATCCTAGCCGGTATTCGAGTTCAGGGAATCGACGCCGGCGCCATGTAATTGGCTCTAGGGAATCGCCTCGAGAGCATCCTCCAGGACGTTCTCGAGGCAGCTCCGCACGATAGCTGGTGGGGTCAGGAACACGGTGTTCCTGACCCCACCATCATTCACAGATCAACCGGCAGCATTCACCCGAGCCGAGCCCTCAGTGCCTTCAGCCTGGCGAGAGTGGATCCGGCTCCCAGAATCTCCATGGACTCAAACAGGGGCGGGGAGACCTGCCGACCGGTCACAGCCACGCGCAACGGGCCGTAGGCCAGACGCGGTTTGATCCCTTCACCGTTGGGCATGCCCTGTCCCTCGACGATGGCGGCGCTGAGGGCCTCCTCCAGCTGGCCCCTGCCCCACTGCTCAGTGCCGAGACCCTCCAGGGCGTGGATGCCGGCGTCCAGGACATCGCCGGCCGAGGCCTTGAGCTTGGCCACAGCCTTGTCGTCGATGGTGAGCTCGGCGTCGGACACGAAGAGGAAGCCGAGCATGTCGCGGCATTCGCGCAGCATCTGGATCCGAGTCTGGATGAGAGGCGCCGCAGCGTTCAGGATCTCCTGCTCCCGCGCTGAGAGCTCATCGAAGGACTCCGCCGAGACCAACGGCGCCTGCAGGGCCTCGCCGGTCGGGTCGGGGTAGGCGTCGGCGAGATAGGGCACCAGGCGGTCTCGGAAGTCCTCCTCCCCCAGCGCTCGCACCTGCTCGGCATTGATGGCCTCGCACTTCTTGGGGTCGAAGCGGGCCGGGTTGGGGTTGACGTCATGGATGTCGAAGGCCTCGATCATCTCTGCGGCGGAGAAGACGTCACGGTCGGCGCTCAGCGACCAGCCCAGCAGGGCCAGGTAGTTGAGCAGTCCCTCGGGGATCATGCCGCGGTAACGGTGGATGAGAAGGTTCGACTGAGGATCGCGCTTGGACAGCTTCCGGTTGCCCTCCCCCATGACATAGGGCAGGTGACCGAACTCGGGCATGACCTGGGCCCGGCCGATCTCCATGAGTGCCCGGTAGAGCGCCACCTGCCGCGGGGTGGAGGACAGCAGGTCCTCACCGCGCAGGACGTGAGTGATACCCATGGCGGCGTCATCAACGGGATTGACCAGGGTGTAAAGAGGATCCCCGCCCGCGCGCACGACGACGTAGTCCGGCACGCTGCCCGCCTTGAAGGTGATGGGGCCGCGGACCAGGTCGGTGAAGGTGATGTCCTCGTCCGGCATCCGCATCCGCAGCACAGGGCAGGCGTCCCTCGGCGCGGAAGGCGTCCTTCTGCTCCTGGGTCAGGTCGCGGTCGAAGCCGTCGTAACCGAGCTTGGGGTCCTCGCCGCGTTCGCGGTGACGGGCCTCGATCTCCTCGGGGGTGGAGAAGGACTCGTACAGGTAGCCCGCCTCGAGCAGCTCGACGGCCACCTGCTTGTACAGGTCCATGCGCTGGGACTGACGGTAGGGCTCGTGAGGCCCTCCCTTGCCCACGCCCTCGTCCCAGTCCAGACCCAGCCAGGTCAGGGAGTCCAGGATGGCGTCGAAGGACTCCTCGGAGTCACGGGCGGCATCGGTGTCCTCGATCCGGAAGACGAAGGTGCCCCCGGTGTGACGGGCGTAGGCCCAGTTGAACAGGCAGGTGCGCACCATACCCACGTGCGGGGTTCCCGTGGGTGAGGGACAGAAACGTACGCGTACGGAGGAGGTTCCCTGCGCCGGGACGTCGGCCGCAGCGGCGGGCGCAGAGCGGAGGGGGGATGAGTGGTCACTGAGTTCAGCCATGATGGGGACAGCGTATCCCGACGGGCCATTCTCCCCATGGCTGTGCGACGTGGTGGCGGTTACCGTCATTCCCGTCAGGCCGTTATCCCACCGTGACGGCTGACTTTCCGCACACGTGACGACGACGGCTCCCGACTCGACCGGACCGACCGACTCCCCGCCCACCCTTTGGAGGTTCATCCATGTCCCCGACCCGACCTTCCTCGTCACGTCCCGGCCGTCACCGTGGCTCAGCGCTCAAGCTCCCCCTCGTGGCAGGGCTCAGCCTTGCTCTGGCGGTTCCCGCGCTCGCCGCGTGCCAGGACGAGACCGGTCCTTCCTCCTCGTCAGGGTCCAGCGCCTCCAGCAGTGCCTCACCATCCAGCCGCTCGTCCGGCAAGAGCTCGAAGCCGTCGGACAAGCCCTCCGACGCCGGTGGGAACAGCAACGTCGACTGGGCTCCTTCATGGGAGTTCCCCCAGTCCCAGCCCGGCTGGCAGGTGACCGACTACGACACCGACGGCAAGAACAAGATGGACAAGTCAAATGGCTGCGTGTTCTCGGCCACGCAGAACCTGTTCGATGCCAGCGCGAAAGGCGATCGTACGCAGTCCGAGTACCGCGCGGACTCCATCCTCGATTCGTATAAGAAGAACTCGCACTTGTCGAATGTCTCCACCGAACCTGCGCGGGATGACTCCGCCCTGGTCAAGGACACGGACGGAAACGCCATAGAGACCAGGCGAGTGGACATGACCTATACCGGAGAGGATCAGAAGGACTACCGGCTAACCGGCTTCGTACGTGTCTTCACGACGACGAGTACGCCGGTCCTGCTCCAGGGCATGTACGCCTGCCCCGTCGACGCGTACTCCTCAAGCGAGATGAAAGAGCTGCTCGAGGCCACTCCGATCAGTCATCCTGGCCCGGCCGACATGGATGAGGGCGAGTCCGGTTCCGGCTCCGGCAAGGACGGGAAGAGCGACGGTAACAGGAGCGGATCCGACGATGGCAAGGCCACTGCTCCCAGCGGCAAGAGCGACGAGAAGGGCTCGGGCAGGTCGTCCAAGGACACCTGACGAGCATGTACTGACATGGGCGGGTTCTTGGCAGCGGCCTTAGGATCGCACTCATGGTTGTCACCGATCCCAACGGCTCCAGCTCCCTGACCCAGGTCTTCGACTCCTTGACCCCGCAGCAGATGCGTGAGCGCGGGTCACTGAAATGGTCTCAGTATCCCGGTGACGTCATCGGCGCCTGGGTCGCTGAGATGGACCTGGGGACCGCTCCGGCGGTCGAGGCGGCGATTCATCAGGCGGTGCACGACGGCCTTCTGGGCTACATGCCTCCCTCGGTCTCTCAGGCGACCCGGGAGGAGACGGCTCGCTACCAGCGGGAGGCCTTCAGCTGGCAGGTGGAGGCCGAGCACGTGAGCCTGCTCCCCGATGTGCTCTCGTCACTGAGCATGATCATCACCTCGCACACCCGAGCCGCCTCCGCCGTCATCGTCCCCACCCCCGCCTACACACCCTTCCTTGAGATTCCCGGTCGTAACGGCCGAAGCTGCATCGAGGTCCCCTCTGCAACGCGACGGGCCTCCGACGGCTCGCCCCGATGGGAGCTGGACCTTGACGGCATCGAGTCCGCCATGGACGCCGGGGCCGGTCTGCTCGTGCTGTGCAACCCGTGGAACCCGGTGGGACGAGCGCTCACCGCGGCCGAGCTCGACGCCGTGGCCACGCTGTCCTCGACCTACGGGGTGCCTGTCTTCGCGGATGAGATCCATGCTCCTCTGGTACTCGACGCGGAACGCACTCATATCCCGTACGCCTCCCGTCCGGGATCGGACCCGGACCTGACCTTCACGGCAACGGCCGCCTCCAAGGGGTGGAACATCCCGGGCCTGAAGTGCGCCCAGCTCATCGCCTCGGGGAGGGCTCGAGCGCGTTGGGAGGCCGACGCTCCCAGTGCCCATCTCCGGGCCGAGGCCTCCGTCGTCGGAGCCCTGGCCACCATTGCGGCCCTGCGCGACGGTCAGGACTGGCTCAGTGAGGTCCGCACCTACATCCGCGCCAACCGGGACGCGTTGGGCGAGGCCCTGGCCGGAGCCGAGGGGATAGAGCCGACGCTCCCGGAGGCGACCTATCTGGCCTGGTTGGACTGCCGAGGCCTCGACCTGGAGCAGCCGGCGCGTTACTTCCGCAAGGAGGCCGGAGTCGCGATGAACGAGGGCACGACCTACGGGAAGGCGTGGTCGGGCTTCTGCCGTCTCAACCTGGCCACGGGCCGGAGTATCGAGGAGGAGACGGTGCACCGCATCACTGAAGCCGTGCGCCGTCGTCAGGGAGCCTCCTGATCTCGGAAGCGATATGAGACCGACCGTGCCAGCCTCAGCGACGTACCACCGGGTTGGAGAAGGAGCCGATGCCCTCGACCTCGACCTCGACGCGCTGACCGGCACGGATCTCACCGACCCCCGCCGGCGTACCGGTGAGGATGACGTCGCCGGGAAGAAGGGTGAAGATCGTCGAGATGTAGGGAGACCAGCTCACGCACTGAGCGGATCATGTCTGCGGTGCGGCCCTCCTGGACGAGGCGTCCGTCGACCCGGGCGCGCACGACTGCGTCGTCGGGCGTGAAGATGGGTTCACGGCCGGGCTCGGGAACCTCGATCCACGGCCCCAAAGGGGGCAGGAGGTGTCGAAGGCCTTGGCCCGCACCCACTGCGGCTCGGCGCGCTGGCGGTCGCGGGCGGACACGTCGTTGGCGACCGTGTATCCCAGGATGACGTCGTCGGCGTGGTCGATGGGGACGTCCTTGGCAAGGGTCTTGATGACGACGGCGAGCTCGGCCTCGTAGTGGACCCTCATCGCTCCAGGGGGAAGGACGATTGGAGCGTCGGGGCCGATCACGGAGGTGTTGGGCTTGAGGAAGACGAGCGGGTCACGCGGCGGCTCGCTCTCCCCATCTCGGTGATGTGGCTCGCGTGGTTCTTCCCGACCCCCACGACCTTGGAGCGGGGAATGACCGGTGACAGGAGCCTGGCCTCACGCAGCTCGACGACCTCCCGGTGGCCTCGGGCAGGGAGTAGAGGGGGTCCCCCTTGAGGACCAGGAGGTGTCCCTCAGACTCGCCCGAGGCGGTCTCACCCTCAGGAGGACCCTGAACGATGCCGTAGCGGGGATCGTCACCGGTGGAGAATCGTGCGATCTTCATGGGTGTCAGCCTAGCGCTGTTGGGCTCAGCTGCCCGAGGCCTCCTCCAGGGCGGCACGGCGCTCCGTGATGGCGGCGTGTGCGGGGCCGTCGACGGCCCAGATCTCCCCGGGGAGCTTGCCGGGCAGGTAGGGGTTGTCGGTGGCGATGAAGCGGATCTCGTCCTTCTCACCGGCCTCGACGGCGCGGCGCTGAGCCTCCCAGTCGCGCAGGGCCCCGAATGCCCAGCCTCCCAGGGCGAGGATCGAGACCATGTTGATAACGGTCATCGCGCCCATGACCAGGTCGGAGAGGTTCCACACGAAGGTGAGGGTGGACAGCGAGCCGACGGCGGTGGCCACGATGATCATGGCCCGCAGGGCGTAGTGCTTGTGCTGCCTGCCCTGGAGGTAGTCCATGTTGACCTGGGCGTAGGTGTAGTTGCCCAGAAGCGAGGAGTAGGCGAAGACGAAGATGATGATGGCCATGAGGTACTGCGCCCAGCCGCCGAGCACGTTGGTGACCGATGCCGAGGTCAGGGTGTTGGCGGCTGCATTCGCGGTATCCGGGTCGGCCTGAGCGGCCGCCGGGTCGTAGACCCCGGAGAGCAGGACGATGAGGGCGGTGACGGTGCACACCACGATGGTGTCAACGAAGACGCCCAGGGACTGCACGAAGCCCTGCTGCACGGGGTGGGAGACGGTCGCCGTGGCGGCGATGTTGGGAACCGATCCCTCGCCCGCCTCGTTGGAGAACAGGCCGCGCTTGACGCCGTTGAGCGCGGCGGCGAAGAGACCGCCGGCGGTTCCGGCGAAGGCCTGGTTGAGCCCGAAGGCGCCCTCGAAGATGGAGATGATCGCACCCGGGATCGCGCTGACGTGCAGCACCAGGATGGCCACGGCGATGAGGGCGTAGACCACCGTCATGATCGGCACGAGCCATTCCGAGACCGCAGCGACCGACTTGATGCCCTTGAAGATGATCGGCGTGGTGATGACGACCAGGCCGACGGCGGTCATCCACGGCTCGATGTGGAAGGTGCTCTTCATCGTGGCGGCAATGGTATTGGCCTGAGTGGCCTCGTAGGCGAAACCGAAGACGAAGGTGATGACGACGGCGAAGACCCGGGCGGCGGGCTTGGATCCCAGGCCGCGCTGGATGTAGTAGGCAGGGCCACCACGGAAGGAGCCGTCCGGGTGGGTGACCTTGTAGAGCTGGGCGAGGGTGGCCTCAATGAATCCGGTGGCCATGCCTACCAGCGCCACGATCCACATCCAGAACACGGCTCCGGGGCCACCCATGGTGATGGCGATGGCCACGCCCACGATGTTGCCGGTGCCCACTCGGGACGCCAGCCCGACGGCGAAGGCCTGGAAGGAGGAGATCCCACCCTCGTTGCTGTCACGGGAGGAGGTGATGGCTCGCACCATGTAGGGAAAGAGTCGCAGCTGCACGAACCCGGTTCGTACGGTGAAGTACAGACCACCCAGCACGAGGAGCCAGGCGAGCAGGTAGAGGAACAGGTGACCGGAGGCCTTGTCCAGGATGTCCGCGCCTTCGGTGAAGAAGGACTCCAAGGATGCGGTCCAGCTGTTGTCTGCACTGGATGCCGCACTGTTCAGGGAAGCCAGAACCGATTGCACGTAAGAACCTCCGTCGGGGTGGGATAACGGTACAGGCAGGGGTGGGCGATGAGCGCGTGATCGGGGCAGCATGGTCAGTAGCGAGTCACGCGTTACTCCCAGTTCCACCTCTCGTCGGGGAGGGGTGGGGCACCGTATTCGCGAAGGGTACGGACACTGTGTTTCGATTCGGTGACGCCGCTGTGCCGATGGTGCCACAAGTACACAAGGCGCGCAGTCCGCCTCGACACCGTGGATCTACCGGATGACAGGGCGCTCCCACGCCCCTTCGGGCAGAGCGGACGGCAGGTGCTCGGAGTCCCCGCTGAAGGCCGGCCGGTTCCCGTCCGACGTCGGAGCTCCTCGACGCGACTCCCAGTCCCTCAGAGCGCCGACGACCCACCGACTGAGCAGCACCAGCGCGGCGAGGTTGATGATGGCGCCGACACCGAGGAGCACGTCAGCCAGGGTCCACACGGTGGTCAGCTGCTGAACGCTTCCGATGCCGGCGCAGATGACGGCTCCGACCTGGAGCGCTCGCGAGACCCAGAGGCGGTCGGTGAGGTAGTCCAGACAGACCTGGGCGTAGGAGAAGGCCCCGATGATGGTGGTGTACGCCAGCACCACGACGAGCAGGGCCATGGGCCAGCGGCTCCACTCCCCCACGAGCTGGGCGATGGCGTCCTGGGTCAGGGTTCCCGCGGTCTCCTTGGCGGTTGCTCCGGGCTCGAAGACGTCTGCTCCGGCGACCAGGATCGCCAACGCCGTCGCGGTGCACACGAACAGGGTGTCCACCACGACCCCGAAGGCCTGGATGAATCCCTGCTGGACCGGGTGCTCGACGGTGGCGGAGCCCGCGGCGCAGGCGGCCCCTCCCAGTCCCGCCTCATTGGAGAACAGGCCACGACGCACCCCGTTGAGCAGGGCAGCGGTCACTCCCCCGGCCAGTCCGCCCAGTCCCTGGCGCAGCCCGAAGGCACCCTCGACGATGGAACGAAGCGCCTCCCAGGCCTGGACTGGGTGAGTGAGAAGGATCGCCAGGACCAGAACCAGGTAGGCCAGCGCCATGAGCGGGGCCAGGTACTCGGCCACCCGTGCCATGGCGCGCAGGCCCCCCGAGGAGAACCGGTGCGGTCAGCACCACGACGAGGACAGCACCCAGGCTCGGCGAGATCCCTCCGGCCCCTTGGAGGGAGGCGGTGATGGCGTTGGCCTGCACCATGGGCATGACCAGCCCGTTGGCGATGAGGAAGACGATGGCGAACACGGCGCCCAGGATCGGCAGCCGCAGTCCGCGGGAGATGTAGTAAGCGGGGCCGCCGCGGTAGGTTCCGTCCGCACGGCGTACCTTGAACAGCTGGGCAAGAGTCGCCTCGCTGAAGGCGGTGGCGGTCCCCAGGATCGCCACGAGCCACATCCACAGCACCGCGCCGGGGCCCCCCATGATCAGTGCCAGCGCCACCCCGACGATGTTGCCGGTTCCCACCCGGCAGGCCAGTCCGACGGCGAAGGCCTGGAAGGAGGTGATTCCACCGTGCCGCCCGTCGCGGGATCCCGCCACCGAGGCGGCGATGGCACTGGCGTGCCGCAGCTGGACGGCCCGGGTTCGGACGGTGAAGAAGATGCCGGCTCCTACCAGCAGCCACATGAGGACCCAGGAGAAGAGCAGGTCGGAGGTGGTGGACAGGACGGTGTCGATCTGGTCCGTCCACGAGGCGTGCGCCATTGCAGTCATCGCGATCAGCCCCGTCTTGCTGCGTCGTCGGGCTCCCAGACGCCGGGAACAACGTCTCCGGGCAGGAGGGAGTTACCGTGACCGACGAAGGTCGGTTCGGTGATGCCCCGGGCTCGCTGGGCCTCGAAGTCCCGCAGGGCTCCGATGACCCAGGGGGCCAGGCGGATGATGACGACGAGGTTGAGCACGCCCAGCAGTCCCAATGCGATGTCGGTCAGGGCCCAGACGATGGGCAGGGTCAGGACGGTGCCGCCGAAGGCCGCCGCGGTCAGGAGGATTCCGAAGACCTGCTCGGACCGACGCTCTCCGCCCAGGAAGTTGACGTTGACCTGGGCGTAGGAGTAGCAGCCCAGCACCGTGGAGAAGACCAGGACGAAGATGAGCACCACCATGGGCCAGGTGGTCCAGGCGCCCAGGTGCTCGGCAACGGCCTGCTGGGTGAGAATCGCGCCGACCAGGGAGTCGTCACCAGGATGGTAGGTGTCGGTGGCCAGCAGGATGAGCAGGCCGGTGGCCGTGCACACGAGGATCGTGTCGACGAAGACGCCGAAGGACTGGATGAGTCCCTGACGCACGGGGTGGGCGACGGTCGCGGTGCCTGCGGCGTTCGGGACCGTACCGAGACCGGCCTCGTTGGAGAACAGACCGCGGCGCACACCGTTGAGCAGCGCTGCGAGGACTCCTCCGGCAGCGCCGAAGAAGGCCTGGTTGAGGCCGAAGGCCCCTTCAAAGATGCTCACAAGGACCTCGAGAAGCTTGTCCGCGTTAAGGACGATGACCACCACGGCCATGAGCACGTAGGCCAGCGCCATGACGGGGGCGAGCCACTCCGCGACGCGGGCCACGAGCCGGACTCCGCCCAGGACCACCGGCGCGGTCAGTAGAACGAGGAAGACCCCGACCACCCAGCCCGAGACGCTGGGGACGGTGGCCGTGATGACCTGGGCCAGTGAGTTCGTCTGCACCATGACCACGGTGACGCCGACCGAGACGATGCACATGACGGCGAAGATCCTGCTCCACAGAGCCGATCCCAAACCGTTCTTGATGTAGTAGGCGGGGCCCCCGCGGAAGGTGAAGTCCCGACCGCGCTCCTTGAAGATCTGGGCGAGAGTGGACTCCACGAAGCTGGTCGCCATGCCGATGAGCGCTACGACCCACATCCAGAACAGGGAACCGGGGCCACCGGCCACAACGGCCAGGGCGACGCCGGCGATATTACCGATGCCGACTCGGGCGGCCAGCCCCACCGCGAAGGCCTGGAAGGAGGAAATGCCTCCTTGGGCACCTGAGCGCGACCCGGACAACGAGTTGATCATGGTGCCGAAGTGGCGCAGCTGGACCAGGTGGGTGCGTGTGGTCAGGTAGAGACCGGCCAGGATGAGCAGGGCGGCAAGAAGATAGGTGTAGAAGAAGTCGTCGACGGAGTTGAGCAGGTTCTCGATACTGGTGAGGTTCATGCGTCGGCTCCTGTCGAGGCGGCTGGCTGGCTGCTGGCCGAAGTGGCTGCGGGAACAACGTCGGCGGCGGTTCCGTCCGCCTCGGCCAGGCTGGTTCTCTCACCGGTCCAGACGTCACCGGGAAGGTCACCCGGTAGGTAGGGGTTGCCCACGCCGATGAACAGGGGGGCGTTTCTTCCCGCCGCGCGCTGGGCGTCCCAGTCCCTCAGCGCACCTACGCCCCAGCGGGCGAGCCAGACGAGGGCGATCAGGTTGGTCAGGGTCATGACGGCCATGGTGATGTCGACGGTGTTCCACACGACTGTCAGGGTGGCGAGGGCCCCCAGCCCGGTGGAGACCACCGAGACGAGCCGGGGCAGCCAGCGCCACACGGGTCGCTCGGAGATGAAGGTCATGGAGACCTCGGAGTAGGTGGCCGCGGCGATGATGGAGGAGAAGGCCAGGACGAAGATGACGATGGTCATGGGCACGGCGGTCCAGCTGCCGAGGGTGGCGGCGACGGCGTCGGAGGTCAAGCTCCCCGCGGCATTGGGGGTCAGCTTGCCGGCCTCGACGAGGGTAGGGCTGTAGACACCGGAGACCAGGATGATGAAGGCGGTCGCGGTGCACACGATGATGGTGTCGACGAAGACGCCGAGGGACTGGATGAGCCCCTGCTGGACGGGGTGGGCGACGGTGGCGGTGGCAGCGGCGAAGGGGGCGGTGCCCTGTCCGGCCTCGTTGGAGAACAGGCCGCGGCGGGTTCCGTTGGTCAGGGCGGCGACGATGCCTCCGGTCACCCCTCCGGCGAAGGGAGCGGGGCCGAAGGCCGAGGAGACGATGCTGGCCAGAAGCCCCGGAAGCTGAGTGATGTGAAGAGCGACGATGACAACGGCCATGACCACGTAGACCAGGGCCATGATCGGTGCCATCCACTCAGTGACGCGGGCGACCCGGCGCACCCCGCCCAGGATGACGAGGGCGGAGAGCCCCACCAGGACCGCAGCGGCGACGCTCGGGGGCAGGTTCAGAGGGGAGCCCGGGCCGATGACGCCGGCGACGGCGTTGGACTGGACCATGATGATGGAGAAGCCGCAGGTGAAGATCGTCAGCCCCGCGAAGACGACGCCCAGGCCCGGCTGCGCAGTCCTCGCGCCATGTAGTAGGCGGGACCGCCGCGGAAGGAGCCGTCGGTGTGGCGGACCTTGAACATCTGGGCCAGGGTCGCCTCGAAGAAGGCGGTGGCCATGCCGACCAGGGCGACGACCCACATCCAGAAGATCGCACCGGGGCCGCCCAGGATGAGCGCCGCGGCCACTCCGAAGACGTTACCGATGCCCACGCGGGCGGCCAAGGAGATTGTGAAGGCCTGGAAGGAGGAGATGCCTCCTTGGGCTCCGGAACGCGATCCGACCACCTGGCGGAACATGTCCGGCAGACGACGCAGCTGGACACCTCGAGTGCGGACAGTCAGCAGGATCCCGGTACCGACGAGCACCCACATGGTGATGTGGAGCGTGATCCAGTCCGAGACCGCCTCGAGCTGAGCGGCGAGGGCTTCCATGGGAGATTCGGCCTTTCACGGTGTCACGACAGGTGGGGACGGCCCGCATGCTCTCATGAATCGGCACCCGGAACATAGTGCGGTCGTTCCTCAGGACGCGGGCGCGGGGATTCACCATTCTCCTGGGGCAGCGACTGGACGGAAGATAAGTGCCCAGCATGCCACAGGCAGGCTGCGTGCCCTTCGCACCCTCATGAGACGATGACGCCGTGACCTCCCAGACCGCTCCGGCCCTCAACGCGATGCTCGACGCCCTCATCCCGGCTGACGATCCTGAGCGCGTCCCCAAGCCCGAGGAGGTCTACCTGGCGTTCTCGGACTGGGCGGAGACGACCGGCCGCCCCCCTCTACCCGCACCAGGACGAGGCGCTCTCGGAGATCCTGGAGGGCCGCCACGTCATCGCCGCAACCCCGACGGGTTCGGGCAAGTCGATGATCGCGCTGGCCGCCCACACCGTCTCCCTGGCCCGTGGGGGACGCTCCTACTACACGGCCCCTCTCAAGGCCCTGGTCAGTGAGAAGTTCTTCGAGCTGGTGCGCCTGTTCGGGGCGGACAACGTCGGCATGGTCACCGGGGACACCTCCATCAACGCCGCCGCCCCGATCATCTGCTGCACCGCGGAGATCCTGGCCAACCAGTCCCTGCGCGAGGGCCAGGACATGGACGTGGACTGCGTCATCATGGACGAGTTCCACTACTACGCCGACCCTCAGCGCGGATGGGCCTGGCAGGTGCCCCTCCTGGAGCTGCCCCAGGCGCAGATGGTGCTGCTGTCGGCGACGCTGGGCGACGTCTCCTTCTTCGTTCGGGACCTGCGCGAGCGCACGGGCCGCGAGGTCGCCGTCGTCGACGACGCCGTGAGGCCGGTCCCCCCTGGAGATGGAGTACGTCGTCGAGCCGATCGGTGAGCTGCTTCAGCGCCTGGTGGGGCAGGACAAGGCACCGGTCTACGTCGTCCACTTCTCCCAGAAGGAGGCGGTGGAGCGGGCCACCTCCCTGCTGAGCGTGGACCTGGTGCCCAGGTCCCGCAAGGCCGAGGTGGTGGAGGCACTCGGCGACTTCCGCTTCGGCGGTGGTTTCGGGGCCACGCTCTCTCGGCTGCTGCGCGCCGGGATCGGCGTGCATCACGCGGGCATGCTGCCACGTTACCGGAGGCTGGTGGAGCGACTGGCCCGCGAAGGGCTGCTGTCCGTCATCTGCGGAACGGACACGCTCGGGGTGGGGATCAACGTACCGATCCGCTCGGTGGTCATGACCTCGCTGGTGAAGTTCGACGGATCCAAGGAGCGTCACCTCACCGCTCGCGAGTTCCACCAGATCGCCGGACGGGCGGGGCGCGCCGGCTTCGACACCCGCGGCTACGTCGTCGTCCAGGCACCCGAGCACGTCATCGAGAACGCCAAGGCGCTGGCCAAGGCCGGCGACGACGAGCGCAAGCGCCGCAAGATCGTGCGCAAGAAGGCCCCTGAGGGGCGCGTCAACTGGACGGACAAGACCTTCGAGCGGCTGCGCGACGCGGCCCCGGAGACGTTGACCAGCCAGTTCCAGGTCACCACCACCATGGTGCTGAACCTCATGGAGCGCGACGGCGACCCGGTGGCGGCGATGGCGGATCTCCTGGAGCGCGCCCACGAGCCCGCGGCACAGCGACGCCGACACGTGCGCCGCGCCTTGGAGATCTACCTGTCCCTGCGCACGGCGGGAGTCCTCACGCACGTCTCCAGCGCCCAGGCCGCCGCCGACGGGCGCCCTCGGCTGCGCCTGGCCGTGGACCTGCCGGCCGACTTCGCCCTCAACCAGCCCCTGGCGCCCTTCGCCCTGGCGGCCATGGACCTGCTGAACGTGGAGGCCCCGGAGCACACGGTCGACGTCGTCAGCGTCGTCGAGGCCACCTTGGACGACCCACGACCGCTGCTCTACGCCCAGCAGCGAGCCGCCCGCGGCGAGGCGATCGCCGCGATGAAGGCCGAGGGGATGGACTACGAGGAGCGCATGGCCGCTCTGGAGGAGATCACCTGGCCCCAGCCGTTGTCCGAGCTACTCACTCCTGCCCTGGAGATGTACAAGCAGGCAAACCCGTGGATCGCCGAGCACGAGCTGGCACCGAAGTCGGTGGTGCGCGAGATGGTGGAGAACGCGATGACCTTCTCCGACCTCATCTCCCGCTATGACCTGGGACGCAGCGAGGGCGTGGTGCTGCGCTACCTCACCGACGCCTACCGGGCGCTGCGCCAGGTCGTGCCCGAGGAGCACCGCACACCCGAGGTCACCGAGCTCATCGACTGGTTGGGGGCGCTCGTGCGCGCCGTCGACTCCTCTCTGCTCGACGAGTGGGAGGCGCTCGGCCAGGCCCAGGCGGGCAGGGCGGGAGATGTCGCCGGCCTGCTGGAGGGAGACCGTCCCGGTGCGGACGACTCGACCGGGGTGGAGCGGGCCTTCGGCGCGGGCGAGGACGGGACAGTCGCCTTCACTCGCAACCGTCACGCCTTCCGGGTCGCGGTACGACGGGAGATGTTCCGGCGCGTGGAGCTCATGGCGCGCGACGACGTCGAGGCCCTGGGCCGTCTGGACGCCTCCTCCGGCTGGGGCGAGGACCGCTGGGACGAGGCGCTGGGGCGCTACTGGGACGAGTACGACTGGATCGGCACGGACACCTCGGCCCGGGCGATCTCGCTGGCACCGCTCGACGAGGCCCCCGACGAGACGGCTCTGGCCGCCGCCGGGGTCAGCGAGCGCCTACGCGAGGCCCTGGCGACCTCCGGCAGGCAGGTGTGGCTGGCCACGCAGGTCCTGGAGGACCCCGACGGCGACCATGACTGGCGGCTGACCGCGCTGGTGGACCTGGCCGAGTGCGACCGGGACGAGCGCGCGGTCATCCACCTGCTGTCCGTGGGTCCGCAGCAGGGTTAGTCCGCCTCGTCGGTGTCTGAGTCGGGCTTCACCGGCTGGCGCAGGACGGTCTTCATCTTCTCCGGCGCCACGCGCCTGGGGTCGCTGAGGTAGATCTCGTGGTGGGGCCCGTTCCAGGTGAGTCCAAGGCGCGGCATGACCTCGTCGTGCAAACGCGCCAGAGTGGGGGCCTCGTCGTCGTAGGTGCCCACGTGAAGGATCTGCAGCGACCTGCCCTCGGTCAGAGGGAGCTCCTTGAGAGCGGCGATGGGAAGGTCGGGCTTCTTGCATGCGGCCTGTCCAAGACCGTCGACGATGTCCTGCGATGAGACCGCGTCGGGCAGAGGGATCATCATGGTCCAGTCCCACTCCCCCTTGTCGCGGGCGACGAAGGCGGAGTCGTCGGCACTCGTCCACAGTCCCTCAAGAGGACCGACGACGAAGTCGTCACCGGTGCGCTTCTTGAGGGCGGAGCGGATCGCATAGGCGCCCGCGTACAGGGGCCTGGATCGCGATGGCGTAGGCCGGCGAGGTGTTGGGGTCGCCGTGACCGTCAATGGCCAGGTAGGTCATGGCCGGCACGTCCACCTCCGTGAAGTCGGCCCTTCCCGGCAGGTAGAGATCCTTGCGGTCCTTCTTGATATCAGTCCTCATCAGTGTCTGCTCTCCTTGAGAAGGGATCGGGTCCAGGCGAGATCCGCTTCCTGACGCAGGATCTCGTAGTCGAAGATGGCCAGGGCGTGCTCCTCATCGACCTGAGCGCGCAGCCTGCGCAGCTCATCGAGCCTCTCGAGGAGTGCCTCGGCACGCTGCGCAAGGGCGGCCACGAGCTCGGGTTCATCGAGCCGGGCATAGGCATTGAGCGCCGGGAGCACACCGGCGGTGGGTGGAGCCGGGGCGAGAACACGCTCATCGGCGGCCTTGCTCAGCTCACTGTGCCCGGTGCCGGTCACACGGAAGACGGTGCGACGCCCCGTGGCCCCTTCGTCGGGCTCGACGAGTCCCCGTTCCGCCAGGCGTTTGAGGACGTAGTAGACGGATGAGAAGGCCAAGGAGGTCCACTGACGGTAACCGCGCTGCTCGATGACCCGGTCGAGGTCGTAGCCATGGAGTGGCTGCTCGGCAAGGAGCGAGAGAACAACGATGTCGGCGTCGGAGAGCATGCCGTTACTCTAGCACTAGAGTAACGGCATGCAAGACAGTCGCCGGGCTGATTCACCGGACCGGCGACGCCGGAGGGCTCGCGGCTACATACGGACCGCGTGGGCGAGCTCGCGGATCTGAGCCGGACGGGTACGGCAGCAGCCGCCGACGAGTCGGGCTCCGGCGGCGATCCAGGATGATGCCAGCTCCACGAGCCCGCCCTCCTCGCCCGCTGACCGCCAGCTCTTGGTCACCGGGTCGTAGAGCTCACCGGCATTGGGGTAGGCCACCAGCGGTTTGTCCGTCGCCGCACGCAGCACCGGCAGCGCTCGGCCGACGACGTCGGGGGCCACGCAGTTGATGCCGACAGCGACAACCATCCCTCCTGCGCCGCCCAGGCCGCTGCCTCGGCCAGCGGCGTGCCGTCCGCGAGACGGGTGCCGTCGGAGCGCACCTGGAAGGAGATCCAGCACTCGGCCTGCGGAGCGAGGCCCTTCACCATGGCGAGGAGCGCCTGGGCCTCGTCCAGACGCGGAAGCGTCTCCAGGGCGAACAGGTCGACCCCTCCCCCACCAGCACCTCGATGCGGGGCAGATGGACCTCCCGGAAACCGGGGTCCTCGGGGATGTCGATGTCGTAGGCGCCGGTGTACTCACTGCCATCAGCCAGATAGGCGCCATAAGGTCCGAGCCCTCCGGCTACGAGCACCGGCTCCTCGGGATGCTCCGTCTCGAAGCGATGGGCCGCTTCCTTGGCCAGGCGAACACCGGCCGCGATGACCTCCCTCGCGCCAGCGACATCCTCCCCGGACCGGATCAGTGCCGGGAGCGTCGCCTGGTAGGTGTTGGTCGTGATGACACGAGCTCCGGCACCCCAGATAGTCGGCGTGGACCTCGCGCACGACGTCGGGCGCCGCGGTGAGCGCAAGCGCCGACCACAGCGCGTTGCGGGTGTCGACCCCACGGGCGTCGAGCTCGGTGCCCATCGCCCCGTCCAGAACGACCGGACCTCGCGCCAGCAGATCAGACAACCGAGCCGGTTCACGCCCGAAGGACGTGGCGGATACCGAGGACGTTCGCATTGCGACACGGTATCGGATGGCTCGAGGCGGCACCGGTAGCGTCTCAGGTATGGACCCGGTTGCACATTCCCGTGAGCCTGCCGCCCCTTCGGCGACCTCACCCGCCTCTCCCCCTCGGTCCCAGCACGGCGGCCCCGACGGCCAGGGACGTGTCACCGCGCTGGAACGCCGCATGAACCGACGCCACCTCATGATGATCAGCTTCGGCGGGGTCATCGGCACGGGCCTGTTCCTCTCGACTGGCAACACGATCCACCAAGCCGGCCCCCTGGGGACCGTGCTGGCCTACTCCATCGGCGCCGTCATCGTCTACCTGGTCATGCTGTGCCTGGGAGAGCTGAGCGTTGCGATGCCCTTCACCGGCGCCTTCCACGTCTACGCCCGCCAGTACCTGGGACCCGCCACGGGTTTCGTCACCGCCATCCTGTACTGGCTCACGTGGACGGTAGCCCTGGGAAGCGAGCTCACCGGCGCGGCGATGATCATGTACGGCTGGTTCCCGGGCGTTCCCGTATGGGTATGGGCGGCTACCTTCATCATCCTGGTCCTCGTGCTCAACATGGCCTCCGTCAAGGTCTTCGCCGAGGCGGAGACCGTGCTGTCCGGGATCAAGGTGGCGGCGATCATCATATTCATCGCTCTGGGCACGGCCGCGATCATCGGGCTGCTGCCCTACGAGGGGGCACCGCTCGTTCCTGGGGCTGACGAACCTGTACCGGGACGGCCTCTTCCCCAACGGCTTCGGCGCGGTATTCACCACGATCCTGGCCGTCAACTTCGCTTTCTCCGGCACCGAGCTCATCGGCATTACCGCCGGAGAGGTCGAGGACCCGGGCACCACCATTCCTCGCGCGATCCGGGCGACCCTGGCCCGCCTGGCCATCTTCTTCATCGGCTCGATCATCGTCATCGCAGCACTGATCCCGTGGGAGAAGGCCGGGGTCGAGGAGAGCCCCTTCGTGACGGTCCTGTCCAGAATCGGCGTGCCCTACGCCGGGGACCTCATGAATATCGTCATCCTGGCCGCCATCCTGTCGGCGGCGAACTCGGGGCTCTATGCCTCGACCCGCATGCTGTGGTCCTTGGCCAATGAGGGCACCCTGCCCACGGTCCTGGCCCGCACCAACCGCTACGGGGTTCCCGCACTGGCAATGAGCCTGTCCATGGTCGGCGGGCTGGCCTCACTGCTGACCTCGGCCTATGCGGCCTCCACGGTCTATCTGGTCCTTGTGTCCGTCTCCGGTCTCGCCGTCGTCCTGGTGTGGGCGGTCATCGCCGCATGCCACCTGTCCTTCCGACGGCGCTGGCTCGCCGAGGACCGCAGCCTTGAGGACCTGGCCTACCGGGCTCCCGGGTATCCGTGGGTCTCAATCGCCGCACTGGGACTGTCGACAGCCTCGTGCCTGCTCATCGTCTTCGACCCTGAGCAGCGCGGCGGCCTGGCGATCACCGCCGTCTTCCTCGTGGTCTGCTACGTGGGCTACTGGGTAGCCAACCGCCGCATCAGCCTCTGAGACCTGCCAGCGAGCACGGCGCCGATGAGGCATTAGCGGGTCTCGACGATCTGCTTGCCGAAGGGAAAGCAGGTGACGGGGATCAGCTTTGATATTCGCCACCGCCAGCGGGATCCCGATGATGGTGATGGCCTGCGCGGCGGCGGTGGTGACGTGACCGATGGCCAGCCAGAGTCCTGCGACCAGGAACCAAATGACGTTACTGATCCCGCTCATCGCACCGGCTCCGGGCGCCGGAACCACCTCACGCCCGAATGGCCACAGGACGTAGGCGGCGATACGGAAGGAGGCGACACCAGCGGGGATCGTGATAACGAGGAGACAGGCGATCAGACCGAAGAAGACGTATCCGAGGAAGAGCCAGAACCCACCGAAGACGACCCAGATGATGTTGAGCAACGTGCGCATGGCACTTATCTACCACACACGGGTGTCTCGAGGCGTCCGCGCTCAGAGGCGGTCACCAGAAGATGCGCTGGGCGATGGCGTCGGCGAAGTTGTCCAGCGCCTCCGGAGCCGCTCCCAGGTAGAGGCCCGCGTCGATCAGTGAGACCTCCATGAGGTAGAAGCCGCCCTGACCGTCCCCGACGACGTCGACACGGTTGAACAGGAGCTGCATGTCGCGACCGGAGACCTCCTTGATGAGCGTGTGGATGGCCTTGCGCACGCGCTCACCCCAGAGCCACTCCTGCTCGCTGGGCTCCCGCGCTGTCACGATCTCCTCGTGGATCTGGTCGGTCGACTTGAAGGACGGGTGGAGCATCGGTGCCTTCTCCACGGCGTGGGACAGCACTCCGTTGAAGTAGACCAGCGAGACCTCGCCCTTGCGGTCGACCTCCTCGAGGTAGCGCTGCACCATGACGGTACGTCCACGGCGCAGGTGGTGCATCGCGTCATTGATCGCCGCCGACCGGGAGGAGGCATCGGTCGCGGTGTAACGCCCCCCGTGCCACGCCCACCCGAGGAGATAGCCGGCTTGACGACGAAGTCTCCGTGCGCCGGGAAACGCGTATGAACCTGGTGCTTGGAGTAGCCGGCCTCCGGCTCCAGCCAGGTCGTTGGAATCATGGGGACCCCCCACTCGCTCAGTCGAGAGAGGTAGTGCTTGTCCGAGTTCCAGGTGACGACGTCGGCATGGTTGGCCAGCCTGGGCACCGACCGGGCCCACTGAAGGAAGCCGGAGTAGTTGCCCTTCGTGGCGTAGTCACGGACGCTGCGTAGTACGACGGTCCCCGCCTGGCCCCAGTCGACACCGGGATCGTTCCACACGGCGACCCGAGGCTCGATGCCACGCGCACGCAGAGCGTCAGGCAGGCCGCGGTCATCGTCGTCAAGGTCCGGGAAGTCTGCGCAGGTCGCCAGCGTCACGATCGGGTCGCTCATGCGGCCCACGCTACCGCGCACGGCACGGCGGTGAGAGTCGCAGGCGTGTGATACTGAACCGCCCCCGCACCAGTACAACGAAGTACACCTCCTGGCAGGGGAGACGGGGAGGATTGATGGGCCGCACACGGACAGGTGGCACAATGCATGAGGTGACCCCAGAACCTCGCAAGCCTCTCAGTACCGCCAACCGGCGCTACTGGGCGTCGATGGTCGTCATCACCGTCACGACCTTCCTCACCGCGGGGCTGGCAGGAGGAGCGGTCTCGCTGCTCACCGGCGCACCCGCAGGTCGCAGCAGCCTATGGGCGGGCGCGGTGATCGCCCTGGTGATGCTGACGGGATGGAGCACTGCCGCTCGCGTGCGCGACCGCAAGAAACTCGGCCTTCCACTGTGGCGCCGTCTCACCGAGGAGCAGGCGGCCACCCTCAAGCAGTACCGCCAGTGGTCACGCACGGGGCGCCTCCAGGATCACGAGGATCAGTCGCAGTCCTGAGTACCGCCCAACGCCCCCACCATCCCTTGAGACTTGCCACACAAACGGCCCGTTTCGCGGATTCCGGCTGGACGACCCCCTCCTCCATCCGTAAAGTATTCCTCCGTCGCCCAGCGAACCACGTCAAATGACATCGTTGTGGTGAAGCACCGCTAGCTCAATTGGCAGAGCAGCTGACTCTTAATCAGCGGGTTCAGGGTTCAAGTCCCTGGCGGTGTACGAGTCTTCCGGCCCATCAGGCTGGAGGACGCGGCCACCAAGGCCGAGCACCGCTAGCTCAATTGGCAGAGCAGCTGACTCTTAATCAGCGGGTTCAGGGTTCAAGTCCCTGGCGGTGTACCACGAGGGGCGTGCGCTCCGGCCGGAATGACTCCGCTGGCACAGCAGCACATGGACATCGGCGGTCAGATGACAACCGCCTCCCGCATGACTGAGAAGTCCTCAGAATGCCACCGTCTCATCGGCTTTCCCGCCCTCGTGACCACACCACGGTCTGCAGCGGGCCAACCATCCGCGGCACCGGAAGTCTTTATCCGCAGCATGCCGGCTGCGCAGGTACTTACCTGCTCTCACGCACGCTGCTGCTCGGCCCCACCGGGCCGACGACGTCGAAGGAAGTTGAGGGAATACGCATGACACACGACATCCACACCATGAACACCCTGGTCACCGAGCCGGCGACCACTGGCACCTCGGCCGAAGAGGCGGCCAACCGTGAGCTCTTCGCCGCACGTGCCGAGCTCGCCTCTTTAGGAGCAGCGGCCTCGCCCTCCCGGCTTGAGCGGGCTCTCGAGCGTCTGGAGGCTGCCCAGAGGGCATCACAGCAGTCCCTCTCCCAGGCCGCCTGAGCAGGGTCGCAGCATCAGATCAGGACCGCCGAGCCGATGTGGTCAACGTCTGCCAGATCACGAAAGTAAGTCGCTGAATCCACTGCCGCAGGTGCCGTCGGCGATGCGAGGATGAGCATATCCGCCAGGAACCCGAGGAGGACCTATGCCCCAGCTCGCAGCCGGTGATCGCGCCCCTGAGTTCGTCCTGCCCGACCAGGACGGCCGTACCGTGTCCCTCGAAGACCTTCGTTCCAGCACGGACAAGGGCGTCATCGTCTACTTCTACCCCAAGGCCTGCACTCCGGGCTGCACCAAGGAGGCGTGCGACTTCAGAGACTCCTTGGAGGGGCTGAAGGCGGCCGGCTACACCGTCGTCGGGATCTCCCCCGATCCCGTGACCGCTCAGGCCAAGTTCGCCAGCCGCCACGACCTGCCCTTCCCCCTGTTGTCGGACGCCGACCACACCGTCATGGAGGCCTGGGGCGTGTGGGGCGAGAAGAAGAACTACGGAAAGGTCTACACCGGCGTCATCCGCTCAACCGTGGTGGTGGCACCCGACGGGACTGTGGCGCTGGCCCAGTACAACGTCCGTGCCACCGGGCACGTCAAGCGGCTGCTTACCGCGCTTGGTGTGGACTGAGCGCATCCCCGGGGACGCTCCCTCGGGTTCTCCTGCGCCCAGGCCCTGTCGACCAGAGCGCGCCCGGGAGGCCTTCGGGTTCTGCCATCGGCACAGAAATCGGTAAAGTAGGCGCGACGCAGCGCGAGTGGCGGAATTGGTAGACGCCCCAGGTTTAGGTCCTGGTGCCTTCGGGCGTGAGGGTTCGAATCCCTTCTCGCGCACAGATCTCAGCTCCCGACGCCGACAGGGGCTGCGGGCTCTTGCAGGCAGATTTATCTCCTTGGTCTGTTCTGACGCCTGCCGCTTCCCCGACCTGATCCGAGGCATCGATGAAAGAGAACTCATTCAATCAGGACACTCCCGCTTTCAATGCCGTGCTGGCGCAGACGATCGCCAGACACTTCCGAGGCGCCGCGGCCGAGGCCATCGACGGCGGCCAGACGGTCCGGTTGGGTGACGGCCTTCCCGTCATCGAGTGCTTCATCGATGAGATACAGGACCACAAGCCATATGGCGCGTTCGTCTTCCTCCAGATCAGCGGAGGCGCCTTTGGGGACAGACGGGTCCTGGTGACGGCCAGCGGCTACGGCTCCAGTCAGCTGGAGTCGGTTGTCGCAGCCGGGTGCAACTGGGCCTGCGCCTTCGGCCCCGCCCTTCTGACCGGAATCGGCCGCCCGGACCTCATCGATTCCGATAATCCCGACGTCGAGCAGTTCGAGACCACGGTGGGAGGCAGACGCTACCGGGTGACCACCGGTCATCTCGACCGCGGCATGAATATGCCGATCGAGGAGGTGACGGCTTATCGCCGGCGGCTGGGCGGGCCTCGCGCCCTGACCGACCGGGTACTCGCCAGCCCTCTGATTCCCGCCACTCGTTCCAATGAAGCAGTGGCACTGGGCTGCTACGCGGCGATCGGCCCATTCTCGACCACCGAGCTCAAGCTCGCCGGCGCCGACTGGCCGGCGGGGCTCTGCATCCTGGACGCGATTCCCGCCCGAGCCCGGCGGCCACCGAATGCTCCGGGAGTGGTCGGTGCTCATGCCCTTGGAACCCGCTCCACCCCTCACCAGGGACGGGCTCCAGCACACCCTCGACCTCATCGCGGCCACCTCGTACGATCCCGGCAGCGAAGCCGGCTGGCTCGGCAGCCGCCACCACGGCATGAAACTGGGGCCGCCGCACCTTCCTTCAGGGCTCTCGCTTCCAGAGGATCTGCGCTGGTTCCTCAGCACCATCGCCGGCTCTGGCGCGGGCCCCGGCTACGGGTTGGACATCTTCCCGGCCGACGACGGGGGCATCCACCTCGCCGATGCCGGTTGCGGCGCCGAGTGGCGTATGAGCCCCTACGACGGCAGCGTCTGGTTGGACTCGCGGGCCTGCGACGACAGTTTCGCCCGCGTGGCCCCGAGCTTCATCTCCTGGTACGAGGCCTGGCTCGATCACGCCATCCGCGGCGGCGGGCCGTTCGCGCAGTGGTCCTACCAGGTCGATGCCGCCTACAAGATGCTTGAGCAGAGTGCCGCCGAGTACGGCGTCGAGCGACTCCCCGAGACTGTCACCCGGGTGAAGATCCAAACCCCGACCAAGGCCTTCGGCCCCTGCCACTCCTGCCAGCTCGTCTACGCCCGGTGCGGCGTGCCGGAGTCGGTCTTCGTCACCGCCCCGTCCCCGGCGCCCTGAGTTACCTCAAACCCACCCAGCCGGGACGCACAGGCACGGGATGGCTCGACACAGCGGGGAACACTCCCGCTGCGGCCGCCGAGCGGACTAGGCACGCCCCGGTGCACTGTAGTGCTGGTGGGCCTGCTGGAGCAGGGCCAGCAAGTCCTCTTTCCCTCCTTGCAACGTGCCCGGAAGGTACACGCGCCCTTCTCTGAGGGTCCCACGATCCGCGACCTCGTTGACCTGCTGGCTCAGCTGAGGGGTGGCGGAGTCGTGGCTGCGCATCTGCTGCCCCAGCGGCGTCAGGACGTATCCAACCACCAGTTGCGCTCGTGCACCGCCGCCGGGGCTGATCTCTTCGCCGAAGAACTCAGCGATATCTGTCCAGCGCGCCGACTCGCTAACGCTGTAGGACTGACCGGAGCGCCGTTCCAGACGTACGCCTTCAGACGTGACTATCAGCCGACTTCGACGAAGGAATTTCCTGACAATGGCTGGGATGCCGATGACTCCGAAGAATCCGATGGAAGCGATACCGGCGAGCATGTAGAGAAGCGGTGAACTCGATTGGTTCGCGATCAGAATGATCACGACCCCCACTACAGTGAAGGCGCCGCAGCCCAGAAGACTTCCCCATAGACGGAGGGGAGACTCCGGGATGACCAACATCCCAGTGGTACGCAGCTTCTCGCTCTGTTGGCTTACGCGATCAGCATCGATCCCCATGATTCGTCCACTCCTTCGTTACGCGAGATCATCGAAGTTCAAATTCACCCTACGATGGAGCACGCGGACGGGTACAGGGGAACAACTCCCCAATCCCGCTTACACCTCGGTGCCGGAAGAAGCCCTCCCATATACAGACCGATCTATCCTCTAAACACGAACTTCTTTAAACGACCAGTACAGAGCTCATCCACACACCCATGTCGGTCTCCCGATAGAGCTATTCCTCGTGCTGGACGACCTCGAAACCGAGGACCTCCACGCTCATGCCTCGGCGCTTGTCCTCCTCGTGGCCGCCGGCGGGCCGCGCGGACTGCCAGCGCTCGTAGTCCTCACGCGTGTCCCACCGGGTCACCACGAAGTAGCGGTCCTCACCGATCACCGGACGCAGCAGCTCGAAGCTCTGGAAGCCCTGCGAGGCGTCAACCCCCCCGCTTACGTGCGGCGAACCGCTTCTCAATCTCGGCCTGCGCTCCCTCGGGGAAGGTCAGTGCGGTGATGTTGACATAGGTCATGGTGTTCTCCTCGGTGACTCCGTGGGCTCCGGACCGGAACAGACGTCCCACCGAACGCTACAGCCTGAGCCCGGCCTCGGACTACAGCCGTCGGCATCCCGAGGTACCGAGCCGGCTCCGAGGCCGGGTGACTGCCGGGTAGCCTGAGCCCATGACAACTGCCCCCTTCACCCGCAAGGACGGCCGCGCCGTCGACGAGCTGCGCCCCGTGACCATGACCCGCCACTGGCTCGACCACGCCGAGGGATCGGTCCTCGTGACATTCGGACGCACCCGTGTCCTGTGCGCCGCCTCCTTCACCGAGGGGGTTCCGCGCTGGCGCAAGGGCAGCGGCGAGGGCTGGGTGACCGCCGAGTACGCGATGCTGCCGCGGGCGGGCTCCGAGCGCTCCGGCCGTGAGTCCGTGCGCGGCAAGGTCGGGGGCCGCACCCACGAGATCTCCCGCCTCATCGGCCGCAGCCTGCGCGGCATCATCGATGTGTCCGCTCTGGGTGAGAACACGATCGCGCTTGACTGCGACGTCCTGCAGGCCGACGGCGGTACCCGCACCGCGGCGATCACCGGCGCCTACGTGGCCCTGGCCGACGCCGTCGCCTGGGGCACCGAGCGGGGACTCATCAAGGCCCGCTCCGGCAAGCCGGTGCTGTCCGACTCCCTGTCCGCGATCTCGGTCGGAATCATCGACGGCGTGCCCTGCCTCGACCTGCCCTACGAGGAGGACGTGCGTGCCCAGACCGACATGAACGTCGTCCAGACCGGGGACGGCCGGTTCATCGAGGTCCAGGGCACCGCCGAGCACGCCCCCCTTCGACCGCTCCGAGCTGGGAGCACTGCTCGACCTGGCCGCTGCCGGCAACAGCCGACTGGCAGCGCTCCAGCACCGAGCCCTGGCCGGACCCAACGGCGAGCCCTTCACCGTGTCCTCATCCCAGTCCTCATCCGAGTGCGCGGAGGTCTGATCCGTGAGTGCCTCTTCAGACGCCGACGGCGCTCCCCCGCTCATGGACCGGGTCCAGGTGCCCGACGGCGCCCGTCTTGTCCTGGCCACCCACAACGCCGGCAAGCTGGCCGAGCTGCGGCAGATCCTGGAGCCGCTCGTGCCCGGGCTGGATCCCGGCTCCATCATCTCGGCCGCCTCGCTCGAGGTGACCGAGCCGGTGGAGGACGGGCTGTCCTTCGCCGACAACGCTCTGATCAAGGCCCGCGCCCTGGCCCGGACCACGGGTCTGCCGGCGGTGGCCGACGACTCGGGTCTGTGCGTTGACGTGCTGGGAGGAGCACCGGGGATCTTCTCGGCGCGCTGGAGCGGCCGGCACGGGGACGATGAGGCGAACCTCCAGCTGCTCCTGGACCAGCTGGCCGACGTCGCCGATCCGCATCGCACGGCGCGCTTCACCTGCGCCGCGGTCCTGGTTCATCCGGCCGCCGGCAGGGCACCGGAGCAGGTCACCTCCATCGAGCGCTCCATGGAGGGGCGCCTGGCCCGCTCCCCTCGGGGAGAGGGAGGCTTCGGATACGATCCGATCTTCGTCCCCCTCCAGGAGGATGAGCCCGGTGGACGTGACCGCACCACCGCCCAGATGACGCCTGAGGAGAAGCATGCCATCTCCCACCGGGGACAGGCCTTCCGCGCCCTTGCACCAGTCCTGGCCGACGTCCTGAGCAGGTGAGCCCCGAACGCGCTGTCAGTAGTGCGTCACCACAGTGGTACCGATCTCGGACCACTGCCAGATCCTTTGAGCGTCCGCCACCGGGATATTGATGCAGCCGTGCGAGGACTCGTCCGTGCCGATACCGAACTCCTTGACCCACGGGGCGCCGTGGAGGGCGTAGCTCTTGTGCCAGTAGCTCACCCACGGAACGCCTCGTTCGCAATAGGGCCACTCGGGAGTGCACCCCATGTCCTGCGCCTGGTAGCGCAGATAGATCTTGTAGGTGCCGGTCACGGTCTCGTGCCCGACGCCACCGTGGTTGATGAGGATCGGCCCGTAGACCACCTCCTGGCCCTCATAGGCGGTCAGCGTTGAGTCGGTGAGGTTGACATCGACCCACTTCTCCCCCGCCCTGGCCTGATAGGCGAAGCGCTCCGGCCCGCTGGGCACCACCCGGTTCTCGGTGGAGTGAGGCACCTCGTTCCAGCTGATCTCCTGGCTAACGCTCGTGTCCTGACCGAGCCCCTGGACGAGCGCTGCCGTCACCGGCTCGATGTTGCCGGCCCTCCTACCGGACTTGCCCGGACGGGCGAGCTGGAGCACCGTGCCGGCTGAGTCGACGTCATTGATGGCGTTGACCGGATCCCGCTCCGCCTCCTTGGTCAGCGAGGACACCCAGGCCTTGACCTTCTCCGGTGAGACCGTCGGCACGATGCGGCTGTCCTTGACGGGGAAGTCGATCCACGAGGCCTTCTGAGCCTTGGTGGCCGTGTGCGCCGTGCCGTCGACCGTCACTGAGAGCTCGGCGTCCAGCAGCGCGTTTGCCGATCGTGCGACCGTATTCGCCTCCTGGAGACTCACCGTGGGCTCGGTCCTGCGGATCGACACCGGCGCGACATGGTCCGATAGCTTGCGTGCAGCGGCGTCGACAGCCGAGTCAACATCACCGGGGTCGATGGCGTCACCTGATCTTCCGGAAGAGGCGGTGAAGCCGCCGCTGCCGTCATTCCAGGTCACTGTCGGCTCGACGACGTGATCGCGCAGTGTGTTGCTCAGCCGTGACACCAGCGCGGCACGAGCGTTCTTGTCGGTCGTGTTAGCGCACCATCACCTCCCGTTTCCTGAGGATGCCGCGCAGGAGGGGCAGCGGCGACCCCGATCCGGACACGGCGGCCTCCACGGTCGCCCGGGTGTCGATCCGGGCGACCTGGGAGAGCGGAACGGTGGTGGAGGTTCCTTCAACGACCAGCGTCACTGAGACCGATGCGGCCCTCTGCGACACGAGCGCGGTCAAGGTCTGCCGGTCCATTCCGGACACGTCCTGCCCCATGAGTGTGGTTCCGCGTGGAGCTCGCCCCTCGTGCCTGTGCGCGTAGACGACGGACCCGCCCACTGCCCCTGCCACGATGAGAAAGACGGCGATCAGGGCACCGATCCACCGAGGCGATCGACGCTGCTTGGCGGAGTGGTGCATGGCGCCAAGGTACGAACGGGCAGGTTGCCATTCCGTAAAGACAGTGCCCTGACGCCGGGAGGAGTCGAGGGCAGCCCCTGACGAGGCTAGTCCCCGTCCCGCTCCTGCTCGGCAAGACGACGCGCCACGGGCTTAGGAACCAGGGAGTCGTGGGCACGCACGTAGCCGTAAAGCCATCGCCATCCCCCCCCAGGAACACCAGGAGGAAGGTGCCGGTCATCAGCCCCCAGGAGGCGCTGGCCGAGACATCGTTGAGCGCGCCCTGCGTCAGCTCGCGCAGCACGGTCCAGGTCACCCAGGTCAGACCTGCGACGATGAGCCCCTCGGGCAGCGCCATCTCCAGGTGGTCGGGGCGACGGCGTCGAAGGCACCAGGTGACCGCCCAGGCGACAACCACTGCCACAACCGCCTGCCACACCGGGGTGACAACCTGGCTCAACGTATGCGTGGAGGCGGCACCGAACAGGGCCACGAGCACCACGGCGGCCAGGTCCGCAGGCACCACCAGCCACCAGCGAGTCCTGCGCTCACGGATCCAGGGGCAGTCGACCCCGTCGGGAAGAGCCGGGGTGAAGGAGATCGTCCGCTGTCCAGCGGGACGCTCCTGCCCGTCAGGGCTCAAAGCTCCCAGACAGCGTCCGCCGTCGCCGCCTCCAACGGACCTGAGTAGACCGATGCGGCCTCCTTGAGCGGTACGGCCGGATCCGTCCAGGGCTGGATGTGAGTGAGGACCAGGTGACCGGCACCGCTCTGGGCGGCCAGCTCCCCGGCGCGCAGGCCGGTCATGTGCATCCCGCCCACCGTGTCGCGGCCCTCGACGAAGGCCGCCTCAGCCAGAAGAAGGTCCACTCCCCCGGGCCATGTCGCTCATGCCCTGACAGACGTCGGTGTCCCCGGTGAAGGCGAGGCTGACCCGCCGCGTCGGGTCCTCCTCACTCGGCCCCTCGATCCGGTACCCGTAGGCCTCCACCGGGTGGAGCGCCTCGAAGGGCGAGATCACCATGGGGCCCACGCTGTACGACCTGCCGGGCACCGCGGTGACGAAGCCGAACTCGGTGGCATAGCGCTCACTCGGCGGCACACCGTCAACCCCCTGCAGGCGTTCCAGCAGCTCCGAGGGCCCCAGACAGGCGACTGGCCCGAGCGCCCCGGTGGGCAGCCAGCGCCGGTAGACGTGCATCCCCACCAGATCGACCATATGGTCGGCATGGCAGTGGGAGATCGCGATGGCGTCGAGCTGGGCAGGATCGAGGTGACGCAGCAGCTGCCCCATCGAGCCCGGCCCGAGGTCCAGCACGATCGAGTAGGTACGCAGCGCGCCGTCGGCATCGACTCCGTCGGCCTGCACCAGGTAGGAGGAGGCCGAGGACTGAGGACCCGACATGGATCCCGAGCAGCCGATAATCGTGAGTCTCATGCAGATCCTTAATGGGCGGTGGGGAGCAAGGAAAAACCGGGCGTCTCGGCGCGAGCACCCGCAGCATCGGAGGCGGAGTCCACGCGCTCAACGTCGCCGACCTCGGGGCCGAGAAAGCGTCGGGCCAGCACTGAGAAGGCCTTCGGGTCCCCGGTGGAGCGGAACTCGTGACGCGGTTCGTTGGCCTCGGGGCCACGCAGAAGACCCTTGCTGGCCAGAGCCCGGTAGACGTCCTTGGCGGTCTCATCGGAGGAGGTCACCAGGGCGACCTCCTCCCCCATGACGTAAGAGATCGGTCCTACCAGCAGGGGGTAGTGGGTACAGCCCAGGATGAGGGTGTCGACGCCGGCGGCCTTGATGGGAGCCAGGTAGTCCTCGGCGACGTCGAGCACCTCGGGTCCGGTGGTCACGCCTCGTTCAGCGAGCTCGACGAAGCGCGGGCAGGCCTGTGAGAAGAGCTCGACGCCGGGAACGGCCTGGAGCGCGTCGTCATAGGCGCGCGAGTCGACCGTCCCCCCGGGTGGCGATCAGGCCCACCCGACCGTTACGGGTCACCCCGGCAGCCGTGCGCGCGGCCGGGTGAATCACCTCGATCACCGGAACACCCCGCCCCAGGGTGTAGCGCTCACGCGCATCGTGCAGGACGGCCGCGGAAGCGGTGTTGCAGGCGATGACGAGCAGCTTGACCCCGCGGTCCACGAGCTCGTCCATGATGCTCAGGGCCAGGGAGCGGACCTCGGCGATGTCTCGGGGGCCATAGGGGCCGTTGGCGGTGTCCCCGATGTACAGCACCTGCTCGTGAGGCAGCTGGTCGAGGACGGAACGAGCGACGGTGAGACCACCGACACCAGAGTCGAACATCCCGATCGGAGCATCATTCACACCGCGAGACTATGCGGGCCCTGTGCCCCCGAACAGCGCGGATACCAGTGATTCCTGCCACCAGGTGACCATGTCGTAGACCAGTGCCGTGCCCCGGTACCACTGCTCGTGAGCAGTCTCGCTCTCGGAGGCCTCCTGGGAGGCGACGTCGTGGACGCGCCCGGCGTCCTGCGCCGACTCGATGCCCAGGCGTTGGGCCAGCACGAGGCGGATGTCGTTGATCGCACCAAGCCACTCGGCTTCCTGACCGATCGGTACCAGTACCGTTGCCTCAGGGCCCGACGGCGCCCGCAGCTCGGCGGCCATCCGCGCCAGACGGTCGACCTTGCCACTGCGGAGGCGCGCCCGGGTCAGGCTGCTCACCTCCATCGCGGTGACCGGATCCTCTGAGGCCTCAGGCAGCAGGACACCGACGACGGGATCGCTCGCCGGCCGGCCGGTGTGAACGTGGTTGGAGGACTGGTCGAGATCGAAGTCCAGAGCCGCCAGGACCTCCCGGTCCCGCTCGCTCTCTCCCGGGCGCCCCGGATCGCTGCGAGTCAACGGCAGGACGGTGGACCCGCCTGCATCCTCGTCAGTGGGCTCGTCCGACTGAAGGATGGCCCTGACCTCAAGGGCCAACCGGGCCAGGAGCTCGCGTTCCCAGTCATCGAGGCCGCAGGCCAGCCCCTGGGAGACTCGGCGGAAGGCTCGCATCACCGCCCTCCTGCGGCATCGCTCGCGGAGCCCTCGCCGTCGTCGCCCAGAGGCTCGATCGTGGCGCGAAGGCCGTAGCCGTGCATCGCGGTGACGTCGACCTCCATGCGCTCACGGGCTCCTCGGGAGACCACGGCGCGACCGGTGGTGTGCACCTGCATCATGCGCGCCTCGGCCACGGGCAGTGAGAAACCGAAGTAGGAGTGGAAGACCCAGGTCACATAGTTCATCGTGTTGACTGGGTCGTCGTGGACCACGGTGCACCACAGGCGCTGGGCGCGGGCATACGAGTCCTCCAGAGTCTCCGGATCGACGACGGGCAGCGAGGCGCTCATACCTCCAGGGTAGCGGTGAGGCGCGATAGGTTGTCCCCGTGAACGACTACGCGCCCACGACCGCATTCACTGCCGGAACCGCCGTTGCCTCTGTTGATGCGCCCTCGACCTCGCTGCTGACCGATATGTACGAGCTCACCATGCTTCAGGGAGCGTTGGCTTCGGGCACCGCCACGAGGCGAAGCGTCTTCGAGCTCTTCGGACGCGGGCTTCCGGCATCGCGCCGCTTCGGCGTCGTTGCGGGCACCGGACGGCTGCTGGACGCCATTGAGGCCTTCACCTTCACCCCTTCCCAGATCGACTTCCTGCACCGCACCGGGGTCGTCAACGACGAGACCCTGGACTTCCTTCGCGACTACCGCTTCACCGGCACGGTCCGCGGCTACGCCGAGGGCGAGTGCTATTTCGCCGGCTCCCCGCTGCTGACGGTTGAGGGCACCTTCGCCGAGGCCTGCATCCTGGAGACGCTGGCCCTGTCGATCTACAACTATGACTGCGCCGTCGCCTCGGCCGCCTCCCGAATGACGATTGCGGCCCACGGACGTCCTTGCGTGGACTTCGGCGCGCGCCGCGCTCATGAGCAGGCGGCCGTGGCCGCTGCCCGGGCCTCGGTGGTCGGCGGCTTCGTGGGGACGAGCAACCTGGAGGCGGGACTGCTCTACGGGATTCCCACGGTGGGGACCTCGGCGCACTCCTTCACCCTTTTGCACGACTCCGAGGAGGATGCCTTCGCCGCTCAGGTGGCCAGTCTCGGTCCGAGCACCACCATCCTGGTGGATACCTACGACATCGCCACCGGTGTGGAGCGGGCCGTCAAGGCGGCCCGGGCAGCAGGCGGAGAGCTCGGGGCGGTGCGACTGGACTCCGGTGACCTGGTGGCTGAGGCCTTCAAGGTACGCGCCCAGCTCGATGCCCTGGGCGCGACGTCAACGAAGATCACGGTGACCAACGACCTCGATGAGCACGCCATCGCGGCGCTGGGGGCGGCCCCTGTGGACTCCTACGGCGTGGGCACCAAGCTCGTCACGGGTTCAGGGCGCCCCACCGCGGCGCTCGTCTACAAGCTGGTGGAGCGCGAGGGCGCCGACGGCACCATGGAGGAGGTCGCCAAGTTCTCCTCAGGCGGCAAGTCCACCGTGGGAGGCCGCAAGTGGGCCGGTCGCACACTCACCTCCGAGGGGACGGCGGCCGAGGAGCTGGTGGTCTCGTCCAGCTCACAGGACCAGGGTCTGGCGGCGCTGTCCGAGGCCGGAGCCCGACCGCTCCAGGTGCTCCTGGTCGACGAGGGCCGGATCATCGAGGAGCACCGTGGCAAGGGGGCCTTGAGCGCGGCGGCGGAGCGGCACCGGGCCGCACGTGCCGAGCTGCCCTATGACGCCTGGCGCCTGAGCGACGGCGAGTCGGCGCTGCCGACCCGCCACGTCGACCTCGACGGGAGAAGCGCCACCCGGCGCTGAGCCGTCCTGAGAGGACGCCGGAGCGGATCCACGTCCGCCACCCGGCCGTCGTGCAGATCGGTCATCGCTTGCCGACGAACCAGCGTCGCAGAGTCTGGATGCGTTTCTCGATCTCCTCGGTGGAGGCCGCTGCCACCTCCGGGCCCCCGCACACGCGTCGGAGCTCGTTGTGGACGACGCCGTGCGGCTGGCTCGAACGACGGGCCCAGGCCGCCACCAGCTGAGAGAGCTCCTTGCGGGCCGCTGCCCGACGCCGAGCATCGTCAACGCCTGAGTTCTTCCGCCTCTGCGCCTCGGCAGCGGCCTGCTTCTTCTGGGAGGCGATCTGCTTGCTCTGGCGCTGACGCAGCAGAGCGGTCACCTGCTCGGGCTCCAGCAGTCCCGGCAGCCCCAGGTACTCCTGCTCCTCGATACTGCCGACCATGGCGCCGGTCCCGAACTCGCCACCGTCGAAGAGGACACGGTCGAACTCGGCCTGGCTGTCCATGGCCTCGAAGCCGGGCAACAGATCTGCCGAGGCGTTCTCGGTCTTGTTGGCCTCGGCGAGCAGACGGTCCTCGGGGCTGAAGAGAGCATCCTCCTGCGCCGCCGAGTCCGGGCGGCTCAGGACGTGGTCGCGGGCCACCTCCATCTCGCCGGCCAGAGCCAGTAGTGGCGTGACAGAGGGGAGGAAGACCGAGGCGGTCTCGCCACGGGCCCGCGAACGCACGAAGCGCCCCACGGCCTGGGCGAAGAACAGCGGGGTGGAGGTCGAGGTGGCGTAGACGCCCACGGCGAGCCGGGGAACGTCCACCCCCTCAGAGACCATGCGCACGGCCACCAGCCAGCGGTCGGATGAGGCGGAGAAGGCCTCGATGCGGCTGGAGGCGCCATTGTCGTCGGAGAGGACCACGGTGGGGGCCTCTCCAGTGATGGCGCGCAGCTGCTTGGCGTACGCGCGGGCCTTGGCCTGGTCTGAGGCGATGACAAGGGCTCCGGCGTCGGGCACCTGCCGGCGTACCTCGGTCAGACGCTGGTCGGCGGCGGCCAGGACCGCGGGGATCCACTCCCCCGCCGGGTCGAGCGCGGTGCGCCAGGCCTGGGACTCCAGGTCCTTGGTGAGGGGCTCGCCCAGCCGGGCCGCGACCTCATCGCCCGCCTTGGTGCGCCACCGCATCTGTCCCGAGTAGGACATGAACATCACCGGACGCACGACACCGTCGCGCAGCGCGTCGGAGTAGCCGTAGGAGTAGTCCGCCTGGGAACGCTTCGCCCCGGAGGAGTCCTCCTTGTATCGCACGAACGGGATCGGGGAGGTGTCGGAGCGGAAGGGCGTTCCGGTCAGGGCCAGCCGTCGGCGCGCAGGGGTGAAGGCCTCACGGATCGCGTCCCCCCAGCTCAGGGCGTCCCCGCCGTGATGGATCTCGTCGAGGATGACGAGGGTACGGGCCTGGTCGGTACGGGCGCGGTGCAGGTTGGCGTTGGCAGCCACCTGCGCATAGGTCAGGGCGACGCCGTCGAAGCGAGAGCCGAGTGCTCCTTGGGAGTTGGAGTAGGAGGGGTCGATATGGATGCCGACACGGGCGGCCGCCTCGGCCCACTGGTACTTGAGGTGCTCGGTGGGGCAGACGATCGTCACCTTGTGGACGTCACCGGAGCTGAGCAGCTCGGTGGCCACCCGCAGCGCGAAGGTCGTCTTGCCGGCCCCGGGAGTGGCCACGGCCAGGAAGTCCTGTGGCATCGTCTCCAGGTACTGCCCCAGGGCCGCGGCCTGCCAGGCGCGCAGCGACCCGGCCGTTCCCCACGCGGCGCGGCGCGGGTAGGCCGGAGAGAGGTTCTGGGCCGCTGACGTCGAGGCCCGTGTCGGGGTGGGGTGGGTCGCCTGGCCGCCACGAGCGGCGTTCACCGACCGCCTCGCCCGAACGGGAACCGGGGGAATCGGGGGCCTTTGCCGCCTGATTCGTCCCCACTGCGCATCTCCTCGTAGATGGACTTGCAGGTGGGGCACACCGGGTACTTCGACGGGTCGCGACCGGGCGTCCACACCTTGCCGCACAGTGCGACAACAGGACGCCCGGTGACAGCGGCCGCGGCGATCTTGTCCTTGCGGACGTAGTGTGCGAAGCGGTCCGCGTCGCCGTCGTCGGTCGACTGGAGCTCCTCGTGCTCCAGGACGGCCGTACCGACACCCTGCGTGGGCTCGGCCGCCGGGTCGGTGGGGGCTCCGGGCGCTCCTGGATCAGCACTGGCGAGGACGTCTGTCATGCCGCCCAGTGTAGGTCGGACGGTGCGTACCGGCAGTCGCCCACCCCACCCTGGTCCTGTGGGGAGGCTCTCCCCGGGACGTGCGGCGCCCCCGTCAGGGCTTCGAGGTGAGCCGGCCGGCGGCTGCGGGGTCGACCAGCACCAGGGCGTCGTTGTGGCGCTGCATAACGGTTGCCGGCCACTCGGCACTCACCTCGCCCTCCACGAGCTGGGCGACGGCCTCGGCCTTGCCCTCGCCGGTAGCGATGAGGACGAGCTTGCGGGCCTCCATGATGGTGGCCAGCCCCTGGGTGATGCACTGGGTGGGTACTGCGTCGACGTCGCCGCCGAAGAACCGGGCGTTGTCACGGCGGGTCTGCTCGTGAAGCTCACCGACGTGCGTGCGCGAGTCGAGGGCGCCCCCGGGCTCGTTGAATCCGATGTGCCCGTCGGAGCCGATACCGAGGATCTGCAGATCGCAGTACCCGGCCGCCGCCATCTGAGCCTCATAGTCCCGGCAGGCGGCCTCAAGATCCTCGCTCAGCGCGTCCGGACCGTGAAGCGCACCGGGACGCATGTCCACGCGGGAGCGCAGATTGGTCTCCATGAAGGTGGCGTAGCGCTCCGGGTGTCCTGCGGGCAAGCCGACGTACTCGTCAAGCATGAAGCCGGTGACCTCCGCGAAGCTGATGCGTCCGGCGGCGCAACGAGCGGCGAGCTCGTCATACAGGGGCAGGGGCGAGGACCCGGTGGCGGTTCCCAGCACGGCTGCCGGTTTGTCCTTGAGCAGCGCCTCGATCTCGTCGGCCGCCCGCTGTGCGATCGCCTGCGCGGAATCCAGAATGACAAGCTGCACGATGATGTCCTCTCTGACATAACGACTGGATGTACTGAGTTTACTAATGTCTGCGAGCCGCTACATGCTTGAGCGACTTTAGATCAATCCTACCCCGAGTCATCAGAATCAATCAGTCTGTAGCGGTGTGACCAGCGTGATCACACCGGCTGGGCATGTCCCGGCCAGGTGCGGATCGTAGCCAGAACCTGAGCCCCTCGACGATCGAGCAGCCTGCCGCCGAAGACGACTCCGCCCCATAGCGTCAGAGCGCACCAGGCGACCCCCAGCACGAGAGCCGCCCACCCCCACAGCAGCGAGCCCCGGACAACACCGTAGGCCGCCGCTGCGAGTACCGGCGAGCAGACGATGAGGAGAAGCAGCGTCGCCACCATCTGGATGATGGAGGCCACAATAGCCGTTCCCGAGGTCCGCGAGCGCATGGGACTGTCTCCGGGCGCGAGCGTCTCGTAGGGCAGCAGGACACTGGTGAGGCAGGACCAGGCCAGTGCGCAGCCGAGGAGAGCCAGGCAGGCGCCGGTCACGGCGGGCAGCGCACCCCAGTAGCCGGTCCACAGGCTCATGAGCACCTCGACGGCGAGCAGAGCGGGAACCTGCCACAGAGCCGCTCCGACAACCCGCCCCAGACGGTCGTGTGCTCCACTGATGCCGGAGCTGATGTGGCTCCACAGGGCGGTGGAGTCCAGGCCGAGGTCGTCATGGATCACCCAGCCCATGAACATCGCCAATGCCGGTGCCATGCACAGCAGGACCACCGGTGCGTGTCCGAGGGCGAGGCCACCCCCAAACCGTTGACCGTTGACAACGAAGACGAATCGGCTGGAGCTCATGGCGGGGACCATGATGAGAACGACCGGAATGAGCAGGACGGACAGGAGCTGGACCAGGTACCTGGGGTCCGTGCGCCAGTAGCGCAGACAGCGAGCGGCCACCGCCGCCGCGGGCTGCGGCAGCAGAGAGTCGAGCCGGCGGCTCCACGGGAGGACGTCGAGATGGCTTGCACCCCGCGCACCGAGGCGCTCACTGCCACCGCGTGAGGCGTAGGCACGCGTCCGTGTCTGCGACGTCCCCGGAGAGGTCATCACCTTGCCCACGATGCGCTGCCACAGGGGCAGCAGGGCCACGGGGAGGATCCAGGCGCCGATCGCCAGCGCCAGCGCTGCAAGCACCGAACCGGTGGCCAGGAGCCCAGGGGCGGCGAAGGCCCAGCCGAAGGGAGACAGCCCCAGTACCTGCGCGACGGTTCGAAGGTGCTGAAGGAAGCCTGCGATGTCGTCCCCGATGAGCCTGGGAATCAGGTTCGGCAGCTGGGTGGCCGCCAGGAAGGCGATGAAGGCGATGATCGCCGTCGTCTCGCGTCCTCTGCGGGAGGAGGAGATTCCCGCAGCTGTCACCACGATCCGGGAGAGGATGACACAGGTGGCCAGGGCCGCCGGAGCGCACAGCAAGGCCAGGATTGCCGCGAGGACCTGCCCCGCCACCAACCAGGTGAGGGCCGGAACCAGGCAGACGACGGCTGTCAGGCAGCCGGGGATGCCAAGGGCGCCAGCGGCCAGCAGCCCGACGGCCAGCCCTCGCGACGGAGCGGTCCAGGCAGCCATCGCTCGGGGATCAAGAGTGGAGTCGATCCCGGTGACGAGCAGCGAGACCACGGCCCAGCCTGCCACCAACAGCGCCCCAAGGGCTCCCGTGAGCAGAGCGATGACCTGTGGATCCGCCTCGAGCCCGAGCCCGACGGCGCCGGCCAGCACCATGCCGAGCGCCCCCAGCCCGTAAAGGGCCCCGATCACGGTGCCGACGATGGCCCAGGTGTTCTTGGTCAGGGCGTTGAGGGTCAGGCGCCACTTCAGCTTGACGAGGGTCGCAACCATGACAGCCCCTCCGTTCGCACCTGGGCCCCCACCAGCTCGGTGAAGCGCTGCTCGAGATCCCCACCCGCGGCGACCTGCTCAGTCGTCCCTGCAGCGACAACCCGGCCGGCATTGATGATGGCAACGTGGTCGCACAAGCGCTGCACAGTGGCCATGACGTGACTGGAGATGACCACGGTGCCGCCGGCGGCGGCATAGTCCCGCAGGATCGCCTGGATCGTCTGGGCCGAGATCGGGTCGACGGCCTCGAAGGGCTCGTCCAGGACCAGGATGGACGGCGAGTGCACCATGGCGCAGGCCAGGTGGATCTTCTTACGCATACCCGCCGAGTAGTCGGCCACCAGAGTAGTCCCGGCCTCCCACAGCCCCAGCACCTTGACCAGCTCGGTCGCCCGGGGCACGACCACGTCGCGCTTGAGCCCACGCAGGAGTCCGGAATAGGTGACGAGCTCAAGACCGTTCAAGCGGTCGAAGGTTCGCAGCCCATCGGGCAGAACTCCTAGGAGGGCCTTGGCCCGCCGAGGCTCGGCCCACACGTCGACACCGTGGACCAGCGCCTGTCCGGCATCGGGACGCAGCAACCCAGTGGCCATCGACAGGCTGGTCGTCTTGCCGGCACCGTTGGGGCCGACGATGCCGTAGAAGCTGGAGACGGGGATGTCGAGACTGAGGCGATCCACCGCGACCTTGCGGTCGAAGGTCTTAACCAGCCCCACCATCTGGAGTGCCGGCACGGAGCCGGAGCCGGGCGGTGGCCCGGCCAGGGTGGCGGCCACGCCGGGGCCGTCGGGCTGATTCGCCGCAGATGTGAAAGCAGACATGCTTCTACTGTAAAAGCGCTTACTTATTCAGCCCTCCACCGGCAGGAGGAGATCGAGGGCCCCGGCCTACTCCTTCCACCCCTCCTTGAGCATTATCAGTAACAGCCTGCGAGACGCAGCGCCTTGCAGGTCGAGGCTGATACGTGAACCGGGGACGCGTACATGATTCCGGTCCGCTGCTACACCTCAGCGGAGTGGCAACGGACCGGAATCAGGATGTCAGGGGCGTGGCCCCACGTATCACTCGGCGACAGCCTTCTTCAGCGAGGAGCCGACGGTGACCTTGACACCGTAGCCGGCGGGGATCTGGATCTCCTCACCGGTGCGGGGGTTACGGCCGGTGCGTGCGGCACGCTCGACGCGCTCGATACCCATGAGGCCGGTGATCTTCACGGCCTCACCCTTAGCGACGTTCTCAACGAGGACATCCTGGAAGGCTCCCAGGAAGGCGTCGGCGTCGGTCTTGGTCAGGCCGGCCTTCTCGGCGATGGCGGCGATGAGCTCGGTGCGGTTGACGGACATGTCTTCCCTCTCGATCGTGGACGGACACCCTTGTGTGGTGCCACTTCTGGCAACGCTACGCATAAAACCTTGGGTTTGTCAGGTCAGACCGGAGTGTCGCGCTGGATAGCGAGTAACAATTCGCACATTTGCACCCCAGCAGTCACACCCTGTCACACACAGAGCAAGTCGCGGAACGACGCCGTTTCTGCTCAGCCCTTCCAGACGGCGCCCGGAAGCGCGTTCGCGAACCACGACGTGATAGTGGTCGGATGGGTGATCGCGGTGCCGACGACGACGGCGAAGGCTCCGTGCTCCATGGCTGCCGCAGCCTGCGCGGGGGTATGAACCCTGCCCTCGACGACGAGCGGGATCTCCGCGATACCGGCGACCTGGTCGACGAGCTCAAGATCGGGGCCGTCGGTCTTGGGACGCTCCCCGGTGTAGCCGGCCAAGGTGGTCCCGAGGATGTCGACCCCGGCGTCCTGGGCGGCTTTGGCGTCATCCAGGGACCCGCAGTCGGCCATGATGAGGACCTCGGGGCGAGCCTGCCGGAGGCCCTCGACGGTCTGGGCGAGGCTCAGCCCGTCGGGACGGGGACGGCGCGTGCCGTCCAGGGCCACGATCTGGCTGCCGGTGGCGGCCACGGCGATGGCATGGGTGAGGGTGGGAGTGATGAAGACGCCGTCGTGGCCGTCCTTCCACAGACCGATGACGGGTACGTCGACGTGCTGGCAGATGAGGGCCAGATCCGCCAGGCCCTGAGCACGGATGCCGACGGCACCGCCGGCGACGCAGGCCTGGGCCACCTCGTCCATGGTGCGGGGATCCCGCATCGGCTCACCCGGATAGGCCTGGGCGGAGGCGATGAGCCCGCCCCTCAAGCGCTCCAGGACGGGATGGAGGCCGGCGGAGGCGGCCTGCGCATCCGTTGACGACTGTGATGATGACTGCTCGGTCATAGGTATGTCCTGTCTGATGGTGCCGAAGCCGATGGCTACGGGCGGTGGTTGTCGTTGTTGCCGGCCAGGGCGAGGGCGCCGCGAGCCGCACCGATGATCGGCGCGGTGGTTCCCAAGGTGGCAGGAATGATCTTGATGGGGGCCAGGGGGTCGATGATCTCTGCGGCGAAGGTCCGCCGCAGAGGCTCCCACCACAGGTCGCCCGCTCGGGCCAGACCGCCGGAGACGACGACGACGTCGGGGTCGATGACGGTCACCAGGCCTGCCAGCGCCCGTGCCAGGCACACCGCTGAGTCGCGGTAGACCTCCTGAGCGATGACGTCCCCCGCATCGGCGCGCCTCTCCACCTCGCGGGCGTCGGGCACTTCAGGATCTCCCCCCTTGGCCAGGTAGCGGCGGTGGATCTGCGGACCAGCGGCAATGGCCTCCAGGTGCCCCTGCCTACCGCAGGTGCAGGGCTCGCCCTGCGCACCGGGCACGGGCACGTGAGCGATCTCGCCGGCCACGTGGTGGGCGCCCCTGCGGGTTCGTCCCTCGATGACGAGGGCGCCGCCGACCCCGGTGCCCACGGCCACCATGAGGACGACCTCGGCCCCGGTGCCGGCGCCGAGCCAGGCCTCACCGGAGGCATAGGCATCGACGTCGTTCTCGACATGGACCGGCAGCACGCCCAACCCTGCAGCGGCAAGTCGCTCCCGCACACCGGCGGCGACCTGCGTGCCGGCCCAGCCGGTGATGGCATCGGTGGCGGACAGGATCGTCCCGCTCTCCACGTCAACGACACCGGCGGTCCCGACGCCAACCGCAATGATCGGCACGGCCCGACCAGGATCCTGGTGAGTCCCTGTCGTGGCGACTTTCTGCACCAGAGCGCTGATGGCATCGAGCATGGCGTCAGGGCCGTCGTGGGCAGGGGTTGGACAGGAGGACACCGGACCTTGCAGGGCGCCATTGACGTCCACCAGAGCGGCAGCCATCTTGGTGCCGCCAAGATCGAGGCCGACGACGAGCGGGGCCTGTCCGGACGGTGACGGGATATTGGTGGCGGATGGGGGGACATCCTGGGTCATGACGCTCTCCAAGAGGCTTGTCCGGCACGGGCGCCGGTCAGAGACGGAATGGGTTGAGTTGAGACGGCGGCGGCTCAGGACCAGCCGGAACAAGGAGTGTGGGCAGCACAGTCCGCCGACGCCAATGACGGCCGCGCCCCCGCCCCCCTCGTCATCGAGGCAGTCGGACACGCAGCCGCCAGGGGGTCAGATGAGGCCCTGCGCCTTGACGATCTCCAGGACCGCGTCCTTGGTCTCGCCCTTGAGCGCCTGGACCGGGAAGGCCATCTCGTTCGTGGCGATGATCCCAATCGCCTCCATCGCGGTCTTGAAGGCACCAATGCCGGTGGCGTCGGCCGAGCGCCCCTGGGGAACGAAGACGATCTCGAAGCCGGCGCAGACCTCATCCTGAAGGCGACGGACCTCGTCCCACTTACCCTCGCGGGAGGCCTTCCACATCTCGGTGTAACGGACCGGGTCCACGTTGCCGTAGCCCGGGACGAGACCATCAGCGCCGAGCAGGAGCATGCCGTCGACGACGCACTCATGGCCGGTCAGGAGAGCCAGCGGGTGGCCGGCGGCCTCGTTGGCCGCAACCAGCCGGCGGAAGGCGACGTCATTGCCTGAGGAGTCCTTGACGCCGGCGATAACGCCCTCCTTGCCCAGCTCGACGAGGAGGTCGCAGCCGAGCTTGGCGCCACCAAGACGCACGGGGACGTCGTAGGCGAAGACGGGCACGTCCACGGCCTTCGCGATAGCGCGGAAGTGCTCCTTGATCTCGTCGGCGTCGTTGAGCGCGTAGAAGGGGCATGTCGCCACGATCGCCTGCGCACCGAGCGAGACGGCGCGACGAGCCTGCTCGATGACACGGTGGGCCGTGGTGTCAATGGCTCCGGCGAGCACCGGCACCCGGCCCGCAGCCTTCTTGACGACGCGTTCAATGACGGCGTCGCGCTGGGAGTCGGTGAGGTAGGCGACCTCTCCGGAGGACCCCAGAGCGAACAGGCCATCGACGCCCCCGACGATGAGGTGCTCAACAACCTTGTCCAGGCTGTCGAGGTCTACCTCGCCCTCGGCGGTGAAAGGAGTGACGACCGGCGGGATGACGCCGGTGAAACGGTTGTCCATGTGGTGTCTCTCTTCATTGAAAGGTTATCGGACGTCTGACATCTGACGTTCAGTAGTATTGTTGCAGATCTTCGTTCTCAGCGCCACCCCGGTGCCGGCGATCGCTCGATCACTCGCGTCGCAGGCGCCGGGGCGGCGGGAGGCGGGACTGGGGACAGGCCTGCTACGGAGGGCTACTTGACCGAGCCCTCCGAGAGTCCTCCCGAGATGTGCTTCTGGATGACCATGAAGAAAACGACCGACGGGACGATCACGATCACGGAAGCAGCCATCATGGCTCCCCAGTCGAGAACCTCCGACCCCTGGAGAGAGTAGAGGCCGACTGCGACGGGCATCCTGTCCGACTCGGTGATGAACAGGAGCGCATAAAGGAACTCGTTGAACGTATTGATGAAGGTATAGACAGCGGTGGCCACGATCCCCGGAAGGACAATGGGCACAGAGATCTGCCAGAACACCCTGAAACGGTTCGCCCCATCAACGGCGGCCGCTTCCTCCACCCCGATGGGAACCGTCTGGAAGAAACCGATGAGCATCCAGATCGCATACGGGATCGAGAACGAGAGATAGGCAATGATCAGCCCGATGTAACTGTTCATGAGCCCAAGCTTGACCATGGTGATGGTATACGGGATGGCCAGCAGGATCGGCGGGAACATGTAGGTGCCGATGAGGATCTTGGTCAGCTGCTTCCCGACCCGCGGGAAGAATCGCACGATCCCGTAGGCACCGAGCATTGACACCAAGACCGTGATGACTGTCGAGCATCCCGCTATCAGTAGCGAGTTCTTCAGATTCGTCAGGAACCCGATCTCCTCGATCACCTTGCGGTAGTGCTCGAGCGTCGGTGAGGTCGAGAACAGCTGCAGCGGGTTCTGCGCGAGCTCGTGAGAGGTCTTGAATGATGAGGAGATGACCCACACGAGCGGGAACACCGCAACGAAGGCGGCAACGACGAGAATGAGATACACACAGGCTGTCCCCCAAGGACTACGACCAGCACGTCGCATGATTCAGCCCCTTTCCTTTTCCCAGCGGTTGAGCATCCTGAAGGCACCGAAGGCCAGAGCCAGCAGGAAGATGAGCAGCAGGATCGTCACCGTGGAGGCGACACCGAGCTGACGCAGGTTCCAGCCCTCCTGATAGGCGAAGATCGGCAGCGTCGTCGTCCTCTCCCCCCGGGCCTCCGCCCGTCAGAAGGAAGAGCATGTCGAAGTTGTTGAAGACCCAGATGGTGCGCAGGATGACCAGCAGCCCGATGACCTCGCGAATATGGGTCAGCGTGATGAACCTGAACCTCTGCCACCCGGAGGCGCCATCCACCATGGCCGCCTCGTACTGCTCCTGCGGGATGGTCTTGAGGGCCGAGAGGATGTTCACCATGAACATCGGCGCGCCGAACCAGATGTTGATGAGGAGCGCGACCCAGAGGGTTGTCTCGGGATTGCCCAGCAGTGCCATGTTCTTGTCAGTCAGGCCGAGAGACGTCAGAAGGTTGGGGAGGAACCCGTAGACGTCATTGAGGATCCATTTCCCAGGAGAACGCGGTGATGATCGCCGGGAACGCCCAGGGGACGATGAGGAGCGTGCGGAACAGCCCCGACCCCCGAGGAACCCGGTCCAACGCAAGCGCCAGAACCATCCCCACCGCGAGCTGGCCGATGATCGACGCTGCGGTCCACTTGATCGACACCCCGAAGGCGTTCCAGAAGCTGGAGGACCCGAGGAGGTCGGTGTAGTTGGAGATCCCCACCACATGGTAGTTGGTGCGTAGGAGATTCTTGTCTGTGAATGAGTACCAGATGCTTGAGAAAACCGGGTATATCAGGAGAGCAAGAACAACGATCATTGATGGTGCCACGAAGCAGACACCGGTCCAGTTCATTCGTTTGATGCGTGTCATGAGTTCACCTTTCGGACTGGGCGGCAGGGGCGCTGTGACGCCCCTACCGCCACGCCGAGTCACTTGATGCTGGCTCCTGCGGCCTTGAACGCCTCGTTGAGCTTCTTCTCGCAGTCCTTGGCAGCGGTCTCCGGATCGGTTCCGTCGATGATGATCGAGTGGTACATCTTCTCGATCAGTCCCTGGCTGGTGAGCACCCCGGCTTGGACCAGCGGCCCCTTCTCCATACCGATAGCGCTGCCGACGCTGACCTGGTCCTGGATCACCTTGATCGAGTCGGAGTACTTCTTGATGGTCTCGTTGCTCGCGTAGCTCGACTCCTGCGAGATGTCGTTGAGGGTCGGCAGCATGCCGCCGGGGACCGAGTGGAGGAACTCGATGTACTTGTCCTTGGTGAACAGGAACTCCAGGAAGGCCTTGGCCTCTCGCTTGACCTCTGAGGCCTCCCACACCACCAGAGGCACATTGGACACCTCGGCCGGGTAGTTCACCGGATCGGAGGCCTTCATCCTGGGAAGCGGCGCAGCGGCGATGGAGTCGACCAGGTCGGAGCGGTTGGTGGCTACTCCGGAGATGTGGAATCCGGAGTTGAAGTCGAAGGCGGTCTTGCCCTGATAGAAGAGCGTCGCCTGATCGAGGACCGCATAGTCCAGGGAGCCCTCCGGGGAGACCGACTTGTACAGGTCGGTCCAGTACTTGATTCCGCTCAGCGCGGCCTCGGAGGTGAGGTTGGCCGTCCCGTCGTCCTTGAGCAGTCTCTGGCCGGCGGAACGAACGTAGAAATTGAGGTAGCGGGCCCCCAGCATGTCCCCCGTCCCCAGGGGCACAGACAGGCCGTAGAGGCTGTCGGACTTTCCGATCGCCTTGGCCGCCTTGGCCAGCTCCTCCCAGGTCTTCGGGACCGACAGCCCCTTGGAGCTCAGCACGTCCTTGCGGTACCACATCACCTGGGCGTGGGAGTAGATGGGCACGGAGTAGGACTTTCCATCCGACTGCCCCTCGGCCAGTGCCGGCTTGGGGAACCGGTCCCGGCCGATGGAGTCGATGACCTTGTCCAGCGGCACCAGGGCCTCGGAGTTGATCATCTCCACGACGTTGTTGGGCAGTGCCGTGGAGATGTCCGGCACCTGACCTGAGGTCAGTCCGGTGGTCCACTTCGTGTTGAACTCGGACCAGGAGAACTGCTCGATCTTGACGGTGACGTCGGGATTCTTGGCGTGGAACTCCTCGGCCATCTTCTTCATCCAGTCCGCACGAGGCCCCTGGGTGAAGGACGACCACATGGTGACGGTGCCGCGCAGCGGCCCGGTCCCCTCGTCGTCGGAGGAGTCCTTGCCGCCGCAGGCGGCCAGCGCGCCGCACACGCCGATGCCTCCCAGGACCATGAAGCCGCGACGGCTGAGTGCGGAGGCCGAGTGAGACGAGACTGAGGTGGAGGGAGTCATGACAGTTCTCCTTTGAACAGGAAATGACGGTTGGGTGGTGAAGTGAGGTGTGGCTGACGGGTGATTCATCGTCATGAGAGTGAGGCCTGCTCCTCTGCCTGACGTGGATCGACGGTCTCGACTACGTCGGAGAACCAGCTCAGGGGCAGTCGGGAGAAGTAGAGGCCCTGGCACTCGTTCTCCCAGAGGATCCCGATCCTGCCGTCAGGTAGGACGCACATGCACTGGTAGACGTGGTGACCGGGGTTGAGGGTCCGCGAGTACTTCCACGTGCGCCCACCGTCGAGGCTGAGTCGAATGACGCCGCAGCCTCGAAACGGGAGCATGAGCGAGGCGTTGGCGAAGACAATGCGGTCCTCCCCCTCGGTTGAGGGCAGACTGATCGCATTGGGCTGGCACCAGATCTCGGGAAGCTCCTCATCGAAACGGATCGGCCCCCAGGTCTGTCCCGCGTCGTGGGACTCGCTGACGGCAACGCGCCCACGAGGGTGCTGGTTGCGCATGAACAGCAGAAGTACGCCGTCTCGTCGTTCCACCACTGCGGCCTCGTGCAGTGACCAGGTCTCATCAACGAATGTCTGCGGGTCGAGCTCCCCTCAGGGGTCTGCCGTCCTTCATTGGGGCTGCGGCCGAGCTGCCAGGTCTCGCCATGGTCGTCGGAGTAGGCGACCGTTGCGCACATCGCCAGCCAGTTCTGATCGTTGTTGAAGTAGAGGGGAACGACGAGGCGTCCGGCGTGAGGGCCGTTCCTCAGGGCGATGCCATTGCCCGGGCAGGTACCCAGGAACCTCATCCACGGCTGTTTCAGCTGGGGGTTGAGGTCCCGCGGCTTGCTCCACGTGACGCCGTCGTCGTCGGAGTGAGCGATCTGCAGGTAGCTGGTGGGGATGGCCAGGAGGCTCTCGGCCGGGTCCGCCCCAGGGGCCAGCTCGATGTTGCCCGCCGGGTTGCCGTCACGGAGCACCGTGCCGTCATCCATCACCCGGAACTCGGTGTCCCGACCCCCGATCGTCGTGACCGCGCCGTCCGGGTCGACGACGTAGCGTGCGTCGTCGAGGTCCCTCAGCAGCCGCCTTCCCTGCTCATCGAATCCTGTGGACGCCCAGCAGTTGGGCTGCCCTATCCCGCCCGGGAAGTGGTCGATGAGGACATGGACCCGCCCGGTGTGCGGATCCTGGACCATGCAGGAGTCAATGACCGATGAGGCGTCCTCTCCGATTCCCGGGCAGTCAATGACGGTGCTCGCCGGCTCCCAGCTTCGTCCTGCGTCAAGGGACCGGCGCACGACGAAGTTGATGTCGTTGGGAGAGTCATTGGCGTTGGAGACCCGCTGGTCGGCACCGGCCAGGACGGTACCGGAGGTCAGTGTGAGGAGGGAGGGGATCCGGTAGGAGGCCGATCCGCAGTAGCCGCGGTCGAACAGCGCGTCGGTCTCAATCGGCTCGACCTCGTACAAACGCTTGATCTGCGAGTCACTGAGCGCGTAGTCATAGAGACCCGCTCGCTGAACCTCTCCGGACAGACGCACTCCCTCGCAGTCCTGGCCGACGACGATCTCATCGAGTCCCTCAACGTCTCCAAGAAAGAACTCGCCGGGAGCGTGCGTCTCACGGAAGCCGTCGACGTAGAGGTCGACCGAGCCGTGCCCCACAGCGACCACGACCTCGTGCCAGCCTCCGTCACTCCAGGTCCCTGCAGCCGTGACCTCGCGGCGCTCCCCGGCCGTGGTCACGCCCGTGTAGGCGATCCCCCTCCGGCCCCACCGTGACGGCGAGCTGCTCACGCCCAAGTCCACCAGCGGCGAGGAGGGCGCCTTGCTGCATCCGCCCCCGAACCCGGAAGCGCAGCCAGAACGAGCCGTGCCGAGCGTCAGCGAAGCGGGCGACGTCGTGAGGACTCAAACGGTTCGCAGCGACCTCGACCAGTGGCTCGGCTCGTCTCGACAGGGCGAGGACCTCACGCGCCGTCAGCACCCGGGGGTGCACTGTGAAGGCCACGACCTCAGGGCTGTCCCCCTGCCCCACGACGGCCTGCGTCAGCCCAGGAAGGTCCTTGAGGAAGGCCGTGGTGGTACCGCAGAAGACCTGGTAGCCGTCAAGGTAGAGACGGGTACCGGTGGGGCTGACGGTGACGACGGCGCTGTGCCAGCGCCCGTCGTCGAGCGAGCGCGCATCCTCAGCCTCCAGCTTGTTCCACTTGTCTGGAACCGTCGCCTCGTAGACGAGCGACGATCCGGCGATGCGCAGGTCGAGACCGGCCCCGTCAGCTCCTCGTAGCGCAAAGAGGTTACCGTCAGACCTCGACCGGAACTCACAGGAGATGCTTCCTGTTTCAGCCTCGAGGATTTCTTTGTCAAGCCGCAGTGCGGTGCATACTGACCCGATCACTTGTCACCTATTTCTCAAAAAAGGGCGCAGAAGTCCCTGTCAATCATTGCTTGGATCGCAATTCTTGGAAATCCGCGCTCAGTATCGCGAGCTGGACTCATCAAGAATGCGTCTGATCGCAGGCGCACTTCACCTCAGCGGTTCAAGTACGCCTCGAAACTCTCATCGCCTCATGGTTCTCAGCAATGAGACAGCACTGGAGGGTCGCACGCAGCGCCCCGTCCCCTGACGCAGACCCTGGTTTCTCCCCAGGTGGTCAGAGGCAGATCAAGGACGGGCCCCGACCCTCGCGCACGACGGACCGGCGACGTGCAGTCGTGGTCACACGCCATGGCGCTGTGACATACATAGGAGCCCCTCCTCCACAATCAACACCTTTGTTGACGGCCATATGTGCCGCAATCAGATCCTCACCGAACTGATGAAAGTAATCTACACGACATGTGACTTGAAAGTCAATGTTCATGCACTCAGATTCACACAAGATTGACGGATGGATTTCTCACAATCACCAATCCGTCGCCTCCACTCCGACATCGGCGATATCGGGAACGAGACGGTCTCCTCAACGGGGCTGATAGACGGATGAGGGGCGGACCCGCGTGGGTCCGCCCCTCACAAGGAGGTACCGGTGCTACCGGCCACAGCCGGGATCGTCAGCTCAGGCGTCGAGCAGCGAGGGCACCGCCGCCAGGAGAGTACGGGTGTACTCCTCCTGAGGGTTGCTGAAGATCTCCTCGGTGGTGTTGATCTCAAGGATCTTACCGAAGTACATGACAGCGATCCGGTCCGAGACGTAGCGCACCGTGTTGATGTCGTGGCTGATGAACACCAGCCCCAGCCCCAGGGACGCCTTGAGGTCCTGGAGCAGGTTGAGCACCTGAGCACGCACGGAGACATCCAGGGCGGAGGTGGGCTCATCGGCCACGATGATGTCGGGGTCCAGAGCGAGCGCACGGGCGATCGCGACACGCTGGCGCTGACCACCGGAGATCTGCCTGGGCAGCACGTTGAGAGCGCTGGGGGGCAGACCCACGAGGTGGAGCAGGTCACGCACACGCGCCTCACGCTCCTTGGGTGAGCCGATTCCGTGAACGTTGAGCGGGTCGATAAGCGTGTCATGCACGATCATGCGCGGGTTGAGAGCCGTCGCGGGGTCCTGGAAGACCACCGAGATACTGCGCCCAAGCTCGCGTCGGTCCGAGGCGGAGTGCCCCAGCGGGCGCCCCTTGAAGATGACCTCTCCGGAGGTCACCGGCTGCAGCCCCACCATGACCCTGGCAGTGGTGGACTTGCCGCAGCCCGACTCCCCCACCAGCCCCAGCGTCTCCCCGCGCTTGACGGACAGCGAGACGTTGTTGACCGCATGGACCGTGTCCGGATTGAACAGGCCACCGGTGCGGGACTTGTGGATGACGTTGACCTCCTTGAGCTCGACGACCGGCTGGTCCTCGCTCCATGAGGTCGATGCAGAGGTGTTGGACGGCATCAGTGCTCCTCCTTCGCGAGCAGAGCCTCGAGCTCAGGCGTGATGGCGTAGCTGTGTTCGGTGGTGCCGGGTACGGGCTTGAGCACAGACGCGTGTCCAGGCCGACCGTTGGGTGGGCCGAGCGGGGTGCGAAGCGGTCGCCCTTGACGAACTCGCTGGGCGAGGGGACCACACCACGAACCTGGTGGAGCCGCTTGGAGCCCGCCTCGATGGAGAGCACCGCACCCAGGAGCCCACGGGTGTACTCGTGAACGGGGTTGGACAGCAGCTCGCTGGTGGGCGCCTGCTCGACCACCTGGCCCGCATACATGACGGTGATGCGGTGAGCCAGCTTGGCCACCAGCGCCAGGTCGTGCGAGACGAAGACCATCGCGAAGCCGAGCTTCTCACGCAGCTCGTTGAGCAGGTCAATGACCTGCTTCTGGACGGTCACGTCCAGGGCCGTCGTCGGCTCATCGGCTAGGACCAGTGAGGGGTCACGAGTCAGTGCCATGGCGATGAGGACGCGCTGACGCTGTCCGCCGGAGAGCTCATGCGGGTAGCTGCGCAGCGTGCGCTTGGGGTCGAGCCCCACAAGCTCCAGAAGATCCTCCGCACTGCGAGTACCACCGCGAGAGGTCAGCTGCGACATCTGGGTACGGATGAGCATCGAGGGGTTCAGCGAGGACAGGGCGTCCTGGTAGACCATGCTCATCTCGTGGCCACGCAGGGCATTGTGCTCAGTGGGTGTCATCTTGAGGATGTTGCGGCCCTTGAACAGGATCTCACCGGAGAGCCGCGCCGAGGGCGGCAGCAGCCCCATGACGGCCATCGAGCTGATGGACTTACCGCAGCCAGACTCCCCCACCAGCCCCATGGTCTCACCGGGGCGCACGGAGAAGGAGACGCCATCGACGATGTTGACCTCACCGTGCTGCTCGGGGAAGGCGATCGAGAGGTTCTTGACCTCCAGGACCGGGTCCTCCCCGGAGTCCTCGTAGACGAGGCGGTCGCGACGGGCGAGCTCAGCGACCCGCAGGGAGCTGAGCCTGTCGGCCAGGGGAACATCCTCAGCCGCCGGAGCAACGACACCGGTCAGCGAGCTCACGTTCGTGGCCCCGTCCTCCTTGACGGCGGCGGAGTTGGCGGTCACTGCGTCAGCAGCATCATCCCAGGCGTCCAGAGTCTCCTGAGCCTCCATGGCCTCTTCATCAGCCTGAACATCGGGCTTGGCCTTGATGCGCGGCGAGGCCATGGCATCAGTCAGCCCCTCGGACAGGACGTTGAGGCACAGGGTGGTGATGAGGATGAGCAGGCCCGGGAAGAAGGTCGGCCACCAGTGGCCCGACAGGAGCAGCTCCTTACCCTCGGAAAGCATGTTTCCCCAGGTCGGGGTGTTGACGGACTTGATGCCCGCACCGATGAAGGACAACGAGGCCTCGAAGACGATCGCATCAGCCACCAGGACGGTCGCGAAGACCATGATCGGGGCGATGCAGTTGCGGGCCACGTGCTTGAGAAGGATCCACGGCACCGGCGCCCCCATCACCTTGGAGGCGGCGACGTAGTCCTCTCCGAACTGGGAGATGATGTTGGCGCGCACCACACGGGTGAGCTGGGGGATATAGAGAACAGCGATGGAGATGATGATGACCGGCAGCATCGGCAGCCGGGTCGACATCGCCGAGACGAGTACGGCAGCCAGAGCAATACCGGGGAAGGACATGACGACGTCGAGCACGCGCATGAGGGTCTCAGCGATCCACTTGCGCGACGTGGCGGCCACGGCACCCAGGACTGAGGCCACTAGGAGCGCAAGGCCGGTGGCGGTCAGACCCACGACCAGTGAGACCCTGGCGCCGTAGACGGCACGGGAGAAGATGTCGCGGCCGGTGCCGTCGGTGCCGAACAGGTGCGACATTGAGGGGGCCACCACGGGATCACTCGAGGTGACCTCACCGACGCCCTCGATGTACGAGGTCGTCTTGGCCTCCGCCAGACCGGTGGCACCGGGCGAGTACGGGGCGACGACGGGCGCCAGGATGGCGATCAGGGCAATAAGGCAGAGCACGACGATGGCGATCTTCGAGCCGAGGGGCAACGCCTTCCAGCCCTGGAAGCGCAGCCCGGGCCGCGAGGCCTTATCCAGTGTGGAACGGTGCAGCATCAGATGCTCCTGATTCGTGGGTTGACGAGGACGTAGAGCATGTCAACAACGATGTTGATGAGGATGAAGGCCAGCGCCACCGTGATGGACACTCCCTGGACGATATTGACGTCGTTACGGGTGATGCCCTGGAAGATGAGCTGTCCCATCCCCTTGATGTTGAAGATCATCTCGATGACGACGGCGCCTCCCATGGCGTAGCCGATGCGCAGTCCCAGAACGGTCAACGGGGTGATGAGCGCGTTGCGCAGCACGTTGCGGGCCACGACGATGTTCTTGGGGATACCACCACCGATGGCGGTACGCACGTAGTCGCGGTCGAGCTCCTCGACCATGGCGGTGCGGACCACGCGGGTCAGTGATCCAGCGTTGGGCACCGCGATCGCCAGTGCCGGCAGAAAGATCTGATTGAGATATGTTCCGGGATCCTCACTGAACGGCACCCACTCGGACACCAGCGCGGGGAAGGCACCCGTTCCACCCGGGATGTCGGAGAACCACTGGATGAGCAGCAGGGCGAGCCAGAAGGACGGCGTGGCCAGGCAGGCGATGGAGATGACGCGGATGACCTGGTCCTGCCACTTGTCGCGGTACAGAGCAGCGATGATGCCCAGGATCGTGGCGAAGATGACGGCCACGAAGATTCCAATGAAGGTCAGCTGGAGCGTGATCGGGAAGGCCCCGGCCACCATGTCGGAGATCTTGACTCCGGTGAAGGAGGTGCCGAGGTCGCCGTGGGCCAGGCCCAGGAGATAGTCCCAGAACCGCTTGAGAAGGGGATCGTTGAGGTGGTGGGCGACTCGGTACTGCTCGAGGGCGTCTGCCGTTGCCGCCTCCCCCAGCGCCAGGCGCGCCGGGTCTGCCGAGGAGAACGACATGACAACGAAGACGAGCAGCGTCACGCCCAGCACCATGACCGGCAGCGCGACCAGGCGCCGTCCGATCAGGCGGATGAGGTTGGACACTGAGATGCTCCTTTGCGTTAGCGTCCTGCCGCCTGAGAGGGCGGCTGGGTGGTTTGGCGGCTGGAAGGCCAACCGTCACCCCAATTGTCTGATGTCTGACGTCAGATAGCAAGTCCGTTGCTTCTGCGCCTTTGAAGCGCTGCGGCCCGACAACGGCTCGGGCGGCACGACTCACCAGAACTGGCTCGCCGCACCGCCCTCACACAGACCTCAGGACTTGGATGACCCCGTCCCCACGAAGGACAGACCAGTCAGCGAGATCGGCTTGAAGTTCTCCAACGTCGACGAGTTGTAGGCCGTCGGAGCCTTGCGGTGGAAGAGCGGGTACAGCGGAACATCCTCGGAGATCTTGTCGAAGGCCTCCTGCCACTTGGCGATCTGCTTGTCACCCTCCAGCTTGACCGCCTCGTCGAGCAGCGCCTGAATCGCCTTCTGCCCCTCCGATCCCTTCCAGTGCATGCGGGCGTCAGTCCACACGTCACCCCCGTACCACCAGCGCATGAGCAGGTCCGCGTCATCGCCGAAGACTGAGGGATCCCCGGGCGCGATAACGACATCCCACGCCTTCGCCCCATCCGCGGACTCAATGAAGCTGTAGGTGTCGGCGGACTTCTTCTCGTCATACTTGACCGTCACGCCCAGGGCCTCGAGGTTCTCGCGAATAACGGGCCGCACCGCGGAGAACCAGCCGTGGTCCGTGCACAGGAGGTTGATGGTCGTGACACCGGCCTCCGCCAGGAGAGACTTGGCCTTGGCCGCATCCATGGAGTAGACCACCTTGGCCTTCTTGTAGGCGGGGTGCCCTCCTGGACGAAGCAGGTCGCCGGCGTCGCCAGCCCAGCCATGCTGGTGTCGCAGATCTTGGCGTAGTCCAGCGCGTAGAGCACCGCCTGACGCGCCTTGACGTTGGAGAAGGTGGTGTTGTTGAACATGGCGAAGAGCAGGCCGAAACCCTGCTGCGCCGCCACCTTGACCGGATCCTTCAGCGTCGAGAGGTTGGCTGCCGGGACGGCATCGATGGCCTGCACGGAGCCGGAGCTCACGGCATTGGTCCGGGTCGTGTCATCGGGCAGGACCTGCCAGGTCATGGACTTGGCCAACGCCGGGCGAGGACCGTTGTAGCTGTCGTTGCGCTCGAAGACGACCTTCTGACTGGCGGCGCCGTTGTCGGTCATCTTGTAGGGACCGCTCCCGGTGGGGTTCATGTCGAACTTCTTGGCGTCCGCCTCAACGACCGCCTTGGGGACGATCTTGACAACGCTCAGACGCTCCGCGACCAGAGAGAAGGCGTACTTGAGCTTGATGGTCACCGTGCTCGCATCCTTGGCCTCCACCTTGTCGATGAAGGGCAGGAACTGGGAGTACAGCGACTTGTTGGCCGGGTCGAGCACACGCGTGAAGGAGAAGACGACGTCATCTGCAGTCACTGCCGAGCCGTCGGTGAACTTCGCGTCCTTACGCAGCGTCGCCTCATAGGTGGTGTCGTCCACCTTCTTGGGCATCTCGGCCGCCAGCGCCGCATAGACCTCTCGCGTGGCCGGGTGCAGCTCAGTGAGCCCCTCCAGAGTGTGCCAGTTGGCGGCAACCGTGAGCGCCGACGACGTCGTCATCGGATCGTAGCCATTGGTGCCCAGCTCATAGGAAATACCTGCGGTGATAACACCATCCTTGTGAGTGACCTCCTGGTCGGTGGCCGTGCCACTGCCCTTCGCGCCGCCCGCAGTCTTGGCCTTACCACCGCAGGCCGCCAGGCTGACAGCCAGGCCGGCAGCCATTCCGAGGGTGCCGGTCAGCCTGATGAAGTCTCGGCGGCTAGAGCCGGCCGGAGTCGTGATCGCCATTGATTCTCTCCTGAAGTCTGACGTCTTATGTCTGACGTTGGTAGGATGACTGTAGCAGAGATCGGGACGTCCAGACCACTCGCACCCCTGCAGGTCAGGCCCTCGATCGTCACCGCCCACCCAAGGGGTGGAGCCGTTCAACGAGCAGAGTCACATCGCAGTGAGCACAATGATTGACAGGGCAAGAACCGTGGCCGACACCGAGAAGAGCAGCACCGTGAGCACAGAAGCCAAGTCGAGCACAGCCGACGTTCCACCAAGAAACGAGATGAGCATCACACTCAATGCGGGTAAGACGGCGATCCCCCATAGCGCGTACTCCGCACTGGTCACGTCCCCCACCACTCAGGCCGAGACCACGATGACCGCGATCAAGGACTTCATCCTGAGAACCGGCCTTCAGACGGGTGATGCCTTGCCGACCGAGTCGCAGCTGTGCACCGACCTGGGCGTGTCCCGCTCCTCCGTGCGCGAGGCCGTACGCACCCCTGGTCGCCCTCGACATCGTCGAGGTCCGCCACGGACACGGCATGTTCGTCGGCAAGGTCTCCATGCGCCCCATGGTCGAGTCCCTCCTCTTCAGAGGCCTGCTCAACCCCGGAGACGACCACCGCGGACTACGCGACATCGTCGAGGTCCGCATCACCCTCGACAACGCCCTGACCGAACCCGTCACCCAGGCCTGGAAGAACCGCCAGGACCCCGAGCTCGACACCCTCGTCGAGGAGATCGAGGAGATCGCCTCGAAGCGGGAGCTCTTCACCGACCAGGATCGCCGTTTCCACATGCGCCTGCTCGAGCCCCTGGACAACCACCTCTTCCTGCACCTGACCGAGGCCTTCTGGGCCGTCCACACCCTCACCGTCCCCCTCCTGGACGGCCCCAGGTCCGAGGACATGCTCAGCGCCGCGAAGGCGCATCGGAGCATGCTCCGGGCCGCCCGCGCCGGGGACGCCCAGGCCTACCGCCAGGCCACGGCCCAGCACTACGCCCCGCTCCTGGCAGCCCTCACCTGAACCGACCGGGTCATGGCCTCCTCAGTCAGGGCCGGGTAGGTTCCGGCCTGAGCCACGGCCGCGATGTTGAGGCGGGGGTCCTCGGGGTGAAGCAGTCTGTCCATCCACAGATCGCGCGCCGCGGTGAGTCCTTGAGCCAGCCAACGAGCATTGACGAACTCCATGGCATGCGTCCCCCCGGGGTAGACGTGCAGCTCGGCGTCCCCGCCGTCGCGCCATATCTTGGAGGCGAAGGCAACGACCTCATCGCGGAAGACCTCGGCCGATGCGACCGAGATGAACAGCGGCGGCAGGCCGCCCAACCATGTGGCACGGGCGGGCGCCTCATAAGGGGTGACCAGCTCAGTTCCGCGTCGCCGCCCCAGCGCCGCCTCCCAGGCGACGTCGTTGTAGGCCGCGGGCCAGGTGCCGTCGTCGGGATACTGGCGCGCCGAGACCGACCCCTGCCATCCCGGCAGCCCGCTGCGGTCGTCAAGCATGGGATAGTCCAGCAGCCCGCCAAGCACGGCCGGCCCCTGCCGGTCACGCGCCATGAGCAATGTACCGGCGCTCAGACCACCACCCGCACTCGGCCCGACGACGACCACACGCTCGGGGTCTGCGCCGAGGTACTCGGCGTGCTCGATCGCCCAGCACAGCGTGGCGTAGCAGTCCTCGACGCCGGCAGGAGCCGGATTCTCCGGGAGCCAGACGGTACTCGGGGCTGATAATGACACCTCCGTACCGACGCAACCATGGAACAACCGTCAACAGACCGTTAAAACGGCACCCCATGACGAGCCCTCCCCCGTGCAGCGACAGGAACACAGGACCGGGCCGGTCCCCGGAGAGACCCCGGGAGAGCCGGACGGCCGCAGCAGGAAGCGTGGTCCCGTCCTCCCGAACGACGTCGACGTCCTCCAGGTCGACGTCAGGACACCGGACAAGGAACTCCGCTCTGACCTCATCAACGGGCGCGCGCCAGGTCGGAATGTTCTCCACCGTCATGGTGCGGAAGACACCGAGCGCCTCAATACGCTCGAGCAGGGCAGCGGTAGCGCCGTCATAAGGAGGACGGGCGGGGAGCGCCTCATGTGTATCGGGCATGCCGCAACTGTGGCACCATGATCGTTATAGGAGCAACTTGCGTACATTCACTCATCAATCCGCAACGGACCTCGCCACGGCCAGGTGCTGCTCCGGATGTCGCCCCGGCAAAAGAGCGACAGCCATGGCTGGGGTCTCAGAAATATGCGGATAGGCACGGGCCAACATTCACCAGCGCACATGCACCGAAAGTCGGACAATGGGGTTATGCAGACGTCCCGCGGTGTCATGTCCGGCCTCACCACCACCCCTATGACTCAGTCCTCCACAGCGATCGCCGAGATCAAGAACTACATTCTTGCCAGGGGCTGCAGCCGGGTGATGCCTTGCCGACCGAGTCGCAGCTGTGCACCGACCTGGGCGTGTCCCGCTCCTCCGTGCGCGAGGCCGTACGCACCCTGGTCGCCCTCGACATCGTCGAGGTCCGCCACGGACACGGCATGTTCGTCGGCAAGGTCTCCATGCGCCCCATGGTCGAGTCCCTCCTCTTCAGAGGCCTGCTCAACCCCGGAGACGACCACCGCGGACTACGCGACATCGTCGAGGTCCGCATCACCCTCGACAACGCCCTGACCGAACCCGTCACCCAGGCCTGGAAGAACCGCCAGGACCCCGAGCTCGACCAGATCGTGGAGCAGATGGACCTGCGCGCTCAGAAAGGCGAGCTCTTCACCGACCAGGATCGCCGTTTCCACATGCGCCTGCTCGAGCCCCTGGACAACCACCTCTTCCTGCACCTGACCGAGGCCTTCTGGGCCGTCCACACCCTCACCGTCCCCTCCTGGGGGCTCCCAGGCCTGAGGACATGGTGGCAACCGCCCGAGCACATCGGGACATGCTCCAGGCCGCCCGCGCCGGGGACGCCCAGGCCTACCGCCAGGCCGTTACTCAGCACTACGCCCCGCTCCTGGCGGCCCTCACCTGAACCAACCAGCAGCCGGCTCATTCAAGGCCCGGGGTTTTCTCACGGCGAAGCAGAGCTGACTTCACGGCGACCCCGTAGCGGAATCCTCCAATGCCCCCGTCGGAACGCCGCACCCGGTGGCACGGGACGAACAGCGCCGCGGCGTTACGCGCACAGGCCGAGGCCGCGGCCCGGGAGGCGGCCGGATTCCCGCTGACGCGGGCGAGCTCGGTGTAGGTCAGTGTGGTGCCGGCAGGGACCTCACGGAGTTTGGACCAGGCCCGCTCGACGAAGGGGCCGCCGACCTGGAGAACGGGGACATCACCGGGAGCGCTGCTCTCGCCGCAGTAGTAGGAACGCACGGCAGCGACGGCACGGGCCAGGAGCCCGTCGCACTCCACTTCCGGAAGCGCCTCGGTGTGGGATGGCCTCAGGCTCGGGTGGATGAGCCCGACCAGCTCCGCGATCTCGGCAGTCCATCCCGAGGCGAGCACGTAGTCGGTCCGGGCGACGCCGTCAGCGGCGCCATCGGCACACCACCATGGCCCGTAACGAGGGTGAAGGGGCCATTAGGGGTGCTCACGGTGCAGCTACGAGCTGCGTCGGTCTTCATCGCCATGGAGTCAGGCTACGTAGCGTTCCATGTATGTTCCGCCAGTCCGGGCACTGGCCGCCGAGGAGCAGAAGAGCCCGCCAACCATTAAGGCTGGCGGGATCTTCTCGCGGGATACGTGGAGATGGGGGGAATCGAACCCCCGTCCGACGGACGCACAACAGGACTTCTCCGGGTGCAGCTCGCTAGCGATTTTCTCGGCCCCGGCATCTCACGCGAGCAAGGACGCCGACGGGCTCAGTCGATGAGAAGTCCCGAGAACCCTACCGACACGGGCTCTCAGCAGTGGCTTCCTAGATGACGCCAGGAACCGGGGCGGAAGCGCTCCCCGGGCTGACGGACTTCGAGGCTCGCTCAGGCGGCGAGGGCGAAGTCGGTGCGAGTGTTATCGGCACCTATTGGTTCGCGCAGAGCGTTGACGAGATGACTGCGCATCCTCGACCCGCTTCTCCTGAACCTACGACCGTCGTCGAAACCGATCATCCCCTGTGGAGTTGTCACCGGTCTGCCGAAGCCTGACCGGAACGTGCTCTCAGCGAAGCCAGGTAATTCTAGCAGACAGAGAGTGATCACCGTCGGAGGACTACACCACACAACATCTCGGCAACCTGGTCACCTGCGGCGATGGTGGGTCAGCGACTCGAACGAATATCATGACAGAACAGGCCGGTTGCCTCGTGGTGGCCTCGGCCCTCCTCTGCACAGCGTCAAGGAGAGTGTCATGGACACACGCCTGTTTCCCGCCCTGGGCCGCGAGATCCCAGTCATCGGCACTGGTACGTGGCAACTGGGCATTGATCTGAGCGAAGTCGATCCTTCTCGTGCCTTCAGCAATCTCGATGCAGCGTGCGCCTCGGGGGTCACCTTCATCGATACGGCCGACGCCTATGACAACGGCGCCTCAGAGAGGTTCCTCGGTGAGTTCCTCTCCGCTCGTCCTCGTACCGGACTCACGGTGGCCACGAAGATGGGGAGGAGCAGTGGAGAGAAGACGTATCCCACCGACGCCTTCAGTCGAGACCGTGTTCTTCACTGGAACGACCGCTCCCGGAAAAATCTCGGCACCGAGACCATCGACATTGTCCATCTGCATGCTCCTCCCATCGAGCTACTTCAACGCCGGCACCTGTGGGAGCTCCTCGACGAGCTGGTCGAGACCGAGCGGATACGCTGCTACGGAGTGAGTGTCCTCACCTGCGCCGAGGCTCTCGAGGCGATCCGGCACCCGGGTTGCGCGAGCGTGGAGATCATCGTGAACGTCTTCCGGCACAAGCCCCTGGAGGAAGTTCTCCCCGCTGCGCGCAAGTCCGGGACCGCAGTGATTGCGAGGGTTCCGCTACCTGATGGGCTGCTGTCCCATAACCGTCGTCGTAGTAGTACACCCGCACCGCCCGGATCGGTGGCGGCCCTCGACGCCGGCTGGATCTACTCCGTGGTCCCCGACGAGGTGGGGATGCAAGCCGCCCATGAGTTCTCCGACCTGTGCCGCCGGCTCGGCCCTGAGCATGTTCCACCGGTACAGGTCGCCCTGCGGTGGCTCCTGGATCAGGAGGGCATTACCTGCATCCTGCCTGACGCTCGTAGTCTCAATCAGGTACGCTCCAACGCCCGTGCAGCCGAGCTGCCACCGCTGAGTCAGGAGATGCACACTGCGGTGAGAGAGCTCTACGACCGTCTCATCAAGCCCTACGTACACCAGCACTGGTAGGACTGGACGACACGAGGGAAGGCCGCGCAGGCTAAACAAGCCGTGCGGATGATCACGGCGGTCTCAGCCCCGACGTCGGTTCGCGGCCGCCATTGCTCGCGCCGCCTCCCGCTTGTCCTGAGCCTCGCGCAGCGCCTGACGCTTGTCCCAGTCCTGCTTACCCCGGGCCAGGGCGATCTCCAGCTTGGCGCGCCCGCCGATGAAGTACAGCTCCAGCGGAACCACGGTATAGCCCTTGGCCTGAACCCGGACGGCGAGACGCTCGAGCTCGCTTCGGTGCAGGAGCAGCTTGCGCTTGCGACGCGGGGAGTGGTTGTTCCAGGTTCCCTGCAGGTACTCGGGAATGTGGGCGCCCTGGAGCCATGCCTCGCCTTGGCGGTCGATCTCGATCCAGGCCTCGGTGAGCGAGGCCCGTCCCATGCGCAGCGCCTTGACCTCTGTACCGGTGAGGACCAGCCCCGCCTCGTAACGATCCTCAATGAAGTAGTCGTGGGTCGCCTTGCGATTGCGAGCTACCGTCTTGTGAGCGTCAGAGGCGGCCTTGGCCTTCTGCCCGGCAGTGGGCTTGGCGGCCCGGGCGGACTTCCCAGCGGGTGTCATCGGCTGTCCTTTCACGAGTGCGAGCTGCTGGCGCGCACGACTGCGCACAGGACCAGGAGTCTACGGGGCCGGTCAAGCCGGCTCGGTTAGAAACCGGGCAGGGTCATCGGATCGATGTACGCCCCGTCCTGCGCCACCTGGAAGTGGACGTGCGGCCCGGTTGCGTAGCCGGAGGAGCCGGTTGACCCGACGACATCCCCGCGGTTGACGTACTGACCATCGGCGATGCTCCGCCCCGAGAGGTGACACAGGGTGATGACGTAGGAGTGCCCGTCGATGATGCCACCGTTGATGTCGATGCCGATGCCGCAGGACTCGGAGTTCCAGTAGGTGGCCACGCCGGAGACCGCGGCGTACTGCGGCGTGCCCTCACTCGCGGCGAAGTCGACCCCCTGGTGACCGGTCCCGGTCCCGGTGACCGGGTGGACGCGGTAGCCGAAGGGAGAGGTCACCTCGAGGGGACCGGTGATCGGGTGACCGATGTACCCGTTTCCCAGCGAGTCCGAGGCGATGGAGCTAGAGGGAACCGATGGCATCTTTCCGGCGCTGGCGGCCGCCCGGTTGGCGGCGTCGATCTGGGCGACTCGGGCGGCAGCGGCATCCGCATCGGCGTTGGCCTGATCGAGCTGGGTCTGCAGGTCGCTCTTTCGGCTCTCCAGCGCCGATGCGGCTGCCTGCTTCTGGGCGGCCAGCTTGGCGACCTCATCACGCTTGGTCTTGGCAGTGTCCCGAGCGGTCTCGGCATTGGCCTCAGCCGTGTCCGCCTCGGTCTTGAGAGTGCCGACCCGAGTGGTGGCAGCATTCTGCCTGGCCTCACGATTGGCGTTCTGAGCGCGCTCCACCTCCGCAGCGGAGAGCACCGCCTCCTGGACCCCAGAACCGATCTCAACAGCTGAGGCACGTCGGTTGAGGTCCTCGACGTCCTGCGAGGACAGGACATAGCTCCACGAGGTGACCGAGTTGTCTCCCTGGTAGGTCGACACCACGATCTCCCCCACGGAGTCCGAGGTCTCCGAGGCCGTCTTCTTGGAGGCATCCGCCTCCTGCTTCACCGCGTCGAGGCTGTTCTGAGCCGTGGTCAGGCGGTCAGTGGCGATCTGCTGCTCTCTCTCTCCTTCTCGGCCAGAGTCGTCTCAGCGCTAGTCAGCGCGGTCTCCGCCGCACTCAAGGAGTTCTGAGCATTTTGCAGTGAGATGTAGGCCTGCCCAAGGTCGGCGCTGACTCCCTCGAGGGAGGAGATGACCTCCTGCTGCTTACGCTTGGCCTCATCCTGTTTCGCAACGGCGTCGTCGCGCTCGTCGGCCAAGGAGATGTCCCCGGAGTAGAAGAAGGCGAGACTGACGGCAGCGAGGGCGCAGATCGCGGCGCGGCGGCGTGAGCGATGCAGGAACGGACGAGACGGCATGTGAGATCAGATCCTCGTGTACTTGGACAAGGAGAAGGCGGAGGAGATCGCGGCCAGGGCGATGGCCGCCAGGATGAGCCAGGGCGATAGGAAGAGGACGTCCCTGGTACTGATGAAGGCGCTGGTGAAGGAGATCGAGGAGGCGAGCCACCCCCTCCACGACGTAACGGACCCCCACCCATAGGGTGGCCACCGCCAGGACCGCGCCGGTCAGCGCCGCGATCACTCCCTCCAGAATGAAGGGCAGCTGGATGAAGAGGTTCGAGGCGCCCACCAGACGCATGATCCCCGTCTGACGGGAACGGGACATGGCCGACAGCCTGATGGTCGTCGAGATGAGTAGGACCGCGGCAACCGCCATAATGGTCGCCAGCCCCCCGGTGATCCACGAGGCCCGGTTCATCACGAGGAAGAGGGGCTCCAAGGTGGAACGCTGGTCGACCACGCGCTCCACGCCACTGTGTCCCTCGAACTGCTCGGCCACCAGCTTGTAGTTCTCAGCGTCCTTGAGCTTGATGCGGAAGGACACGGGCATCATGTCCTCCGTCGCGTTTCTCCCCACGGCGGACTTGGCGTAGGCCTTCATGAAGTTCTTGTAGGCCTGGGCCTTAGTCTCCATCTGGTAGGACTTGACGTAGCCGGACGGAGCTCCACTGGTAATGAGGTTCTCGACCTCGCTGATCTGGGCGGCAGTGGCCTCTCCGTCGGCACAGTTGGGGGAAGCCGATGCCTTCGGGCACATATAGACCGAGACCTCGACCTTGTCGTACCAGTCGCCCTTCATGGTCGAGATCTGGCTCTGCAACAGCGACGAGGCGCCGACGAAGAGCAGGGAGACGAAGGCGACGAGAACGACGGACACCGTCATCGCCAGGTTCCGGGATATGCCCTTGGCGGTCTCCGAGAGGACGAAACGCAGTCTCACAGTTCTTCTCCTTCAGCGGTCCGAGCCGTAGACACCGCGGTGCTGGTCACGTACGACCTCGCCGCCCTTGAGCTCGATGACGCGTTTACGCATCTGGTCGACGATCTCGTCATCGTGGGTCGCCATGACGACCGTGGTCCCCTGCCGGTTGATGCGGTCGAGCAGACGCATGATCCCGACCGACGTCGAAGGATCCAGGTTCCCAGTCGGCTCATCGGCCAGGAGGAGCTTGGGGCGGTTCACCATGGCGCGGGCGATCGCCACGCGCTGCTGCTCACCTCCGGAGAGCTCGTGCGGGAGACGCTTCTCCTTGCCGGCCAGCCCCACCAGGTCAAGAGCCTCTGGCACAGCGGACAAGATGTAGTGGCGAGGCTTGCCGATGACCTGGGACGCCAGCGCCACGTTCTCCAGCACGTTCTTGTTCTCCAGGAGCCGGAAGTCCTGAAAGACGAAACCGATCTCCTGCCGTAGCTGTGGCACCTTCCAGGAGGAGATGTGAGACAGATCGCGACCCAGCACGTGGATACGCCCCCTTGGTGGGACGTTCCTCCCGGATGACCAACCGCAGGAAGGTCGACTTTCCCGACCCCGAGGCCCCGACGAGGAACACGAACTCGTCGCGATTGACCTTGATGTCGACGTCGTCTAGCGCCGGACGGGCCCCTCGGTCGTAGACCTTCGAGACATGGTCGAAACGGATCATCTGCTCGCTACTCCCCCTGCTGCACCCCGAGCACGGCGCCCGGGTTCATGGCGTTACCGCCACCGTATGCGCCGACACGCCAATTTCCTGCCGTGACACGCCCAGCGTCGGTGTGGGTTGTTCTGGCTGCGACAAGGTGTGATCCTCCTGTGATCGAAAGTCAGTCGGCTTCCACCTTCCAACAGTTCGTCAGCAATGCGCCTAGGCTTGCGACCATGAGTGAGATCTCCTTGTCCCACGCGCTGTCACAAGCCTTCGAGGACCGCGTCGATCTGGGGTCCTGGGCCGGCTTCACCGCATCACTGGCCCGGTTCCTGGAGCAGGTGTGCATGCCCGCGCCGAGGCCGGCCACGCAGCGGGGAGACGCTCCCGACTCCGTCACCGGCCCCGGGATTGATCCGTCTGGAGGGACCCTCCTGCTGACCGCCCCGACCACCATGGTCAAGCCCGAGGAGCTGGCCCCTGAAGGGACGCTGGGCGCAGCTCCTGCTGCAGCTGAGGCTGACTGCTCCCCTGGTTCCCTCCCCCGAGCTGCCCGGCGTTGTCCTGGTCGGCCGTTCCGACGGGATCGAGGTCTCGCTACCTGAGCTCGATGCACAGGGCAGAGTGCTGCTCGGCCCCACGGAACGAAGGATCCTGGGCGCTATCGGGTGGGAGGAGAGCGGTCACGTCTTCACCCGGTTGCTGTCCGACGGCGACGAGACGGCCGACCTGGTGACCCGCATCCTCATCGAGGTGCTCGAGGTGGCCCATCCTGCGGATCTCGACTTCCTTCTGCGAGCCCATTCCGACGTCAGCTGAGCACTGCCACTCACTCAACCGCCTGCTCAACGAGGTCATCGGCGAGCTCGTAGGCAGGCCAGTGCTCCGCGTGCTCCTGCACCTCTAAGGAGGCCGTACCAGTGACGAGGGACTCGGGGGTGTCCGACGGCAGCGCGCACGACTCGGGGGAGTCTCCTGCTGCTTGTTCCTCCTGCGCCGCCGGGGCCGATGCGCTGCCCGCCGTCACTACAGTGTCCCAATGCTCTGATGAGAGGTGGTACTCAGGACCAGACTCGGCACCGGACTCGAGCGAGGTCTCCCCTGCACCGGCGCCCGAGGCTGCCGAAGGCGCCGACTCAACGACCCTCACACGCGCAAACCGGGACTCTCCCCGCGTCAGGTCATGACCTGCTGTCTGCAGCGTGATGACATTGGTTTCATGCCTCCTGCCATCACTCTCCCAGGTCTCCTGCGAGAAGCGTCCCGCGAGCAGAACCGCATCACCCTTACGCACCGAGTGACTCAGGTTGGCGGCCAGCCGGCCCCACGCCTTGGCGGTGAACCAGATCGTGTCTGCGTTGTTCCAGCCCTGATCGGTGCGGTAGGTCGGGGTGACGGCAACACGGAACCGACAGTAGGGACGGGCCTTCTCCCCGACCCGGGACAGAACCGGATTCGTTCCAACGACGCCTTGGACGGTGAGGTCGAGCTGACGAGTCATGAGGAATCTCCTTGGTCGCAGACGGGCGGCTCCATGTCGCCCCTTGACCACAACCGTGCTCGTTCACCGCACAGCTTGCCCAGCAGCACCTGCTGCGAGTCCTCACGTCTGAGGCTGCAGATGCAGACCGGCAGGCTGTGCCACCAGAAGACCGCGGAGAATCGGGGCTACAGCCCCAGAGCGGCCTGCAGTGTCCGATGTTTCTTCAGGACTTCGGCCGCGGGCCGACTCAGTCCTCGCTCAACCACGGCCTCCAGGCGAGCACGCACCTGCTGCCCGTAGCGTTCAGCCTCACGGCGCGCTCGGGATCGCCGGCGTGCTGCTGCCAGCAGTGCCGCCATGATCCCGAGGACGATGACGCAGACGGGAACGATCTCGACGCTGTTGAGCAGAGCCTGGACACCCGTGCGGACGACGGATGCGACCAACCACGAGAGCCCACCGAGCACAAGGAGAAGCCCTCCCCACCACAACAAGTCGATCGCGGGCTGGCGATGTCCCGGGAGCGGAACTGATCCGACGGCCTCAGCAGTCTGTCCCGTCAGGGTCTCAGGCGGCACGACGGATGACTCCATGCTTCGGGCCCAGGCGGGAGGCAGACCCTGCGAGGTGCGGTGAACCCAGGTCGAGTGGGCAGAAGCCACTGCGGTACGCGAAGGAGGCTCGGGGCGTGCCAGCGCTCTGGGAAGAACCTTGGACAGACCGGCTCTCACCGAGTCCTCCACCGCCTGGGCACCGGAGGCCTGCAGCAGCACCTTGGTGGTGTCCTCGGTCAGATCCGCATTGAGCTCCACCTTGCCCTTGGCCACTGTGGGACGCAGGCGGCGCGTGATCGCATCGAGCTCGGCCGAGGCCGTGCGAGCCGCGTTGGACTCCCGAGCGACGCGCTGGCGCAGCAGATCGCGCACGACGTCGAGATTGTCACCGCGCACAGCCGATACCGGCAGCACCTGAACTCGACTGAGGCCGTCCTCCTTGAGCAGGGAGCCGACGTCGTCGAGCAGGCTCGCCAGCCCGCTCTCCGGGAGGGTGTCCACCTGGTTGACCAGGACGAGCATGTCCTCCTGACGGGCCCCCAGCCCACGCAGATAGCCGTCGTGGAGGGCCGCATCAGCGTACTTCGAGGATCGACGACCCATACGAGGATATCGGCCAGCGGTACGAGCCGGTCCACCTGCAAGGAGTGCTCCGTGGTCACCGAGTCGTAGTCAGGGGACATCGAGCAGAACCAGCCCGGACATGCTTCCCTGGTCCTCGGCGTCAAGAATCGAGTCCCTTCTGATCCGCCGTTCTGAGGAGACCCCGAGGAAGTCCAGCAGCGGTCCGGCATCGTCGCCCCAGGAGCAGGCGGCGGCCCGCGACGTCGTGGGCCGACGCGCACCAACGTCCGCGAAGTTCAGCTGAGTCAAGGCGTTGAACAGGGAGGACTTGCCTGAGCCAGTACCACCGAACAGCGCTATGACCGTGTGATCGACTCCCAGCGCCAGGCGTTGAGCCACGGCATCAAGTGCCTTGTGAGCAGGGATCGACAGCGAGGCCGGCACCTCGGTCGGACACATGCGCAAGGCATCGCGCACCGCGTTCAGACGGGCGTCGAGGTGAGCGGCGTCGAGCGCCTCGAAGCCTGGTTGCGCAGTGGACGCGGGAGGGGTGGAGGAGATGTCGGGCTGACTCATGCTGTGGCTCCGGGACGAGTGAAGGGCTTGAGCTCGCCCGAGCGCAGACGCAGCGCAGCGGCGAACCCGGGGGCGGGGGCGAGCGAGATCGCCGCCCCCTTGGGGACAGTTGCAGTCAGCGCCTCCGTAACCGCTTCCACCAGGAGGGTACCGGCTTGACGAGTCTGCTCCTCCAGCCCCAGACGCCGGGCGGCTAGGACGGCTCCGTCGACACCGGCGGCCGCGGAGATGAGGAGATCGATGACGCTGGCGGGAGCCAGTCTACGAATGCTCTGCGGAATCTCGATATTGGCCTCGAGGTAGCCGACCCAGGCGTCAATGGTCACCACCGCCTCATCGCCCTGCCCCAGGATCCTGGCGGCACGATCACCGGCGCCCGCCTCCGCCCAGGCCCGCTCCGCCTTGGCACTCAGAGCGACAATCGCGGCCTGGAGCTGGTTGGCGAGGGCCCTCGCGGGCATCGTTGGCCAGGTGGGCGAGCCCCTCGGCACGAGCCCCTGTCCGCTCGCCCCAGAAATCCCCTGCGCATCCTGCCCCCTGCGCCAAGGGAGGCGAGCGGGCCACCGGATGAGGCCAGCGTGATCCAACGAGTGGCCGTAGCACCCTGCCCTGCGGAACCGGACCCGATGTCGGCGCTCAAGGATTCGATCGCCACGTCCCTCAGTCCCTGGCACTCCTTCTCCAGGTCCTGCGCCACCGCCTCCTGGGCATCGACGTCGTCGGCCAGGCGTTCCAGATCGGTACGCAGGGTGCTCCACACTCCTCTGCCTGTACGACGCACAAGACCGGCTGCACGGTGACGGCCGGCGAGAAGCCGCAGCCATTCGCGCAGCTCGGTGACGCCGTCACCCGACAGCAGCCCCTCGTGCGGCCCGGCATCCGGGTATGACGAAGAAGGGCGCCTCGACAGCCCCCAGTCCCCTGCAGGCGGGTGATGAGATCTCGACGCACCTCGGACAGGATCTTCGCCGGCACCCGGTTGAGAACCACACCGATGGGGGTCTCGCGGCGTGTGGCCTCCTCCAGGGTCATCCAGGGCGTCTGGTCGCCGTACCGCGCCGCAGTGGTCACGAAGAGCCACAGGTCGGCGGCCTCGAGCAGCCTGCCCGCGAGCTCCCGGGTTGGCCTCGTGCACCGAGTCAAGGTCCGAGGCGTCGATAAGCGCCAGCCCCGCTGGGATCGCGGAGGACACCTCTTGGCGGCAGACCTCCGTCAGAGGGTGCTCGCTGAGCGACTCCATGTCCTCGGGGTTGGCCACCAGGACCGGAGTCCGGGTGGTGGGGCGCAGCACCCCGGCGTCCGAGACCTCCTGGCCGAGCACGGAGTTGACGAGCGTCGACTTTCCGGCACCCGTAGAGCCTCCGATCACCACGACGGACGGGACGTCGGCGTCCTGGAGACGAGGAATCACCTGATCGCGCACCTGTCCAATGAGACCGTCGCGAAGCGTTCGAGCAGCCTCGATTCCGTCGGCACTGAGGGCCAGGTCGAGGCGTTCGAGGTCCCTGACCAGGTCAGTGAGGACTTCGAGGAGCTGAACACGACTCAGCGAGGAGACGGGGGCATCGTCCTCGGAGTGGCGCGAGGGGACAGGAGCGGGCATGTGCCAACCCTATGAGCACAGCAGAGCAGAGTCGACGATTGATCTCGACAGTTCACACCACAGGTGTCGTGAAACCGGCGAGAGCCTCCTGATACTCCGCTGTGACAATCGGCTTCACGCGCTCGCCACTCTTGAATACGGGGAAGCACGACGCCCCAGACCAGGATGCCGACAACTACGAGAGCAGCGAGCAGAGCGTTCGTCGCCGAGCACGACACCTCCATCGCGCTTCTTCGCCCCGACACCCCGAACGGTGATCTCCCTTGAAATCCCAGCCTTCTCAAGACCGTTATCCAGTGCCCCCGGCCGGACTCGAACCGGCAACCTGCGGATTAGAAGGCCGATGCTCTATCCATTGAGCTACGGAGGCGTGCGCATGCGCCGAACCAGACTACGCCATCGATCGGGAGGTTCCGACCTCGAGGGCGGGCGAGGCGACGTCGCCTCCAACACCGGGAAACCATCACAAGGCAATCACGCAGCCATCGCGGATGCGTATCGATCCGAACATGCGGACGATTGCGCATAGCCACTTCAGGCCGGTTCCCAAAACGCTCGCTACCCAGGCCGCAATACGGTCGTAACAACACTGCAATCACTCCGCAACCGAACGGAACGACACACCATGTCGACCCACCCCGCCGGTCACAACGGGATTATACGTATCCAACATCACACTGGGGAGTGCTCACTTTTAGCGGCGACATCGAAACAGCAGTATCGTGGCGGGAGTCCCATGACACACGCCCCGGAAGGACCGCGCCTTGTCCGTTCCCGCACTCATCGTGCGCTCTCTCTCTGCCCAAGCCTCGCTGGAACCTCACACCTTCACCAGAGCCTTCACCGTGGGAAGGGCACCTGACAGCGATGTTCAGATCGTCCACCCCCTCGTGTCTCGTACGCACCTGCTGGTGACCCCTACCCCAACCGGGTGGGCCGTGAGCTGCCAGGGTCGCAACGGCATGCTCGTCAACGGTTCCGTCACGCGCGAGGCACTCGTGGCTCAGGGCACCCGTATCCAGCTGGGCGATGCCTCCGGACCAGCGCTCGGACTCACCCCGATCGCGTCCGGCGCCGCTTCCCAACCCGGTTCCCCGATTCAGTCGCAACCGCTGGGTCAGCAGGCCCAATCGGCGCCAAGCGCTCCCTGTCGTCCCTGTCTCAACCGAGCGCGGCCTCGGCACCACAGGCCAGGCCCCTCCCCCAACCCTTTTCCGGTCTGCCTCCGACGACAGCTGCCCCGGTACAGGCCCGTCCCATGCCTGGATCCATGGGTTCAGCCGCGTCAGCCGCGACCTATGTCGCGTCCGGAAGTCCTCACGGCGCACCGTCATCAGGTTCGGCGAACTCAGGTGCCTTCCTCCTCCCGCCACACGCTCAGTTCCTTCCGCATCACCTCCTCGGGCACCATCGGGCGGGCCCCCGACAACACCCTGGTCCTGGACGACCCGCTCATCTCCAAGCACCACGCCCGTATCGATGTCTCACCCAACGGCTTGGTCGTCACCGACCTGGGATCCACCAACGGCATCTACGTCGAAGGTCAACGAGTCTCGCAGGTCCAGGTGACCCGCCCCGTGCTCCTGGGGCTGGGCTCGACCTTCATCGCACTGAGTCCGGATGGCCTGTGCGAGGTCCAGGTCGCAGGCGGTGCCGGCGGCGAGCTGGTGGGTAAGGACCCTGACATTCCGCGTCAACAACGGCAGCCTGACGCTGCTCGACGGCATCTCGTTCTCACTGCCGGGCAACGAGCTGCTGGCCGTCGTCGGACCATCGGGCGCCGGTAAGTCGACGCTGCTCAAGGCTCTCACCGGCGAGCAGAAGGCTCAGGAGGGCCAGGTGCTCTTCAACGGACTGGATGTCTACGAGCACCATCCGGTCATGCGCAACAAGATCGGCGTGGTCCCCTCAGAGCGACGTCATCCACCCGCCCTCACTGTCCGCAAGACGCTCGAGTACGCCGCCGAGCTGCGCTTCGCCAAGGACGTCTCCAAGGCCGAACGGCGTCAACGCATCGCCGAGGTCCTGAGGACCTCGATCTGACCGCGCATGTGGACAAGCGCGTCAAGAAGCTCTCCGGCGGTCAGCGCAAGCGGGTCTCCACCGCCATCGAGCTGCTCACCCGCCCCAGCCTCCTGTTCCTCGACGAGCCCACCTCCGGTCTGGACCCCCAGCTGGACCGTGACGTGATGGACCTGCTGGCGTCCCTGGCGCATGGGACTCGTCCCGGTGACAGCGGCCGCACGGTCGTCGTCGTCACCCACAATGAGAACCACATCGACCGCGCTGACAAGGTCCTCATCCTCGCCGCCGGTGGAAAGCCCGTCTACTACGGTTCCCCCGGGAGGTACTCCCTACTTCCGTCAACGGCTCAACGAGATCGCCTCTCAGGGCCGCCTGCTGCTCAACACCCCGAAGGGCACTCTGCCCGACCCGCCCGCCGTGGACGGCTACGCCGATGTCTACGCCCTCATCCGCAACCACACCGCGGAGCTGCGTCAGTACATGGAGGCCACAGTGCCCTCGACGCGGCGCGGAGGGGCTCCCGCTGCGGCCGCCGGGACCGGCGACGCAGGAGAAGCCGCCCAAGCAGCAGTCGGTGCTCCGGCAGGTCTCGACCCTCGTGCGACGCCAGCTGAGGATCGTAGCGGCCGACCCCTCCTACCTCGCCTTCATGCTGCTGCTCCCCATCATCATGGGACTGCTGACCAAGGCGATCGAGGGAAGCGACGGCTTCGCGGTCCCCCACTACCCGGAGCCCACTCCCCGACGCCGGAGAACCCCACTCCCCAGGTCATCAAGTACTCCAGCCAGGCCCCTGCAGCTGCTGGTCATTCTCATCACCGGCGCGGCCTTCTCCGGAATGTCGGCCACCATTCGCGACCTCATCGGGGAACGGGACGTCTTCCTGCGTGAGAAGGCAGTTGGTCTGAGATCCGGCGCCTACCTGTTCTCCAAGGCGACCATCCTGGCGCTCATCACCACCGTTCAGACCGCACTGATGATGGGAATCGCTCTGGCCCTCAACAAGGGCCCCACCGATGCCGTCATCCTGGAGGGGTGGCCGGGACTGGAGCTGGCCTTCTGCTGCTGGGCCGTCGCCTTCGTCTCAGGACTCTCGGACTGGCGGTCTCCGCGATGGTCTCCTCCTCCGAGCAGGTCATGCCGGTCCCTAGTGGTCTCAATCATGGCCCAGCTGGTCCTGTCCGGCGGCATCATCCCTGATCTCAGGACGGGCGGTCTTCGAGCAGCTGGCCTGGTTCATGCCATCGCGGTGGGGCTACGCGATGGCCTCCTCCACCCTGGAGATGCTCGCCATCATGCCCAACCGCGACGACGCGCTGTGGAAGCACGAGACCGCGCAGTGGCTGACGAACTACGGCCTGCTCTCAGCCATCGGCCTGGCCTGCATGGTGGCGTGCTACATCGCCCTGGCTCGCCGCGGGCGTCGCTGAGCCGTTTCGACCGTCCCGACACGAACGCCGGGGTGCCGATCACAGAGATGGTCGGCACCCCGGCGCCGTGTATATCGCATGTACGCCTACTTGCTGGTGATGCTGGAGACCACCAGATCAAAGGTGTAGGAGGATCCTTGAGCGACCAGAAGACGGGCGTCGCTCTGGTCCTTCGCGGGAACGACGGTGCCGCCGTAGGCGCCCGGAACCTTCCAGCCGACCTTGCCCGTATCGGGCGATACGGCAACGACAAGGTTCCCCGGATCACTGTCCGACAAGCTGTACTCTCCGACCTCCACCAGCGCCTGGCCGTCACTGAGCAGCCCAATGGGCCTGATGTGGCACCCCTCGCTCTGTGTGAACTCGGGCAGCGCGAGCTTCTTACTGCCAACCTTGGCCGTGCAGGCACTGGTGTCGACGACGACGTCGACCGTGCCGCTGGGACCGATGACGGGGGTGGTCGAGGACGATGCCTTTGCCAAGGAGGAGTACGCATCCTTCAGTGACGAGGCATCCAGTGGTGCTGACGACGCCCACCAGTGCTTCTCCGAGAACTTTCCTGAGACGGTTCCCGCCTCACGACCGTTGGCCTTGTAGATCGTGGCCCCCGAGGACGTCACCCTCGAGAAGGCCTCCGGCCCGGACTCGATATTGAAACCACCGGGGAATCGAGTGTCCTTGTCGAACTCCGAGTCCGGCTGCGCACCGGGCTCCGAGACGAGCACCTCGCCGCTCTTGGCCGACAGCACCTGGAACTGTCGCGAATTGATCTCATAGGTGAGGATGAAGCCGTTATCGACCCGGCCTCCCTTGTACTGGCCAGAAGCGCGCCATTTCTCCTTGCCGGATGCGTCGTACCCCCTCATGGGGCCTCCGTCGGAGACCTCCCCTTTGTCGGACACGATGCCGAGCTCCTGCGTCGCACCGATGTAGAAGGCCCCCTGGGAGAAAGGCGCCTGAGAGGTCTTGCCCTCAGCCCCGATCACCGTGGACGCGTCATTGGTCTTGGTGCAGAGCATCGAGCCGCCGCCCCAGGGCCGAACCTTGTAGCACTCACCGCTCCACACCGGCGTCGTCGTGCTCTTCGTGAGATCGACGAGGTTCGCCTTGCCATCGTGGTCGAAAGGCCATCGTGGTCCCATCCGCGGACACGACAGGATTGGAGACATCCGAGTAGCGCAGATCCTCCCGAACACTGTTGCCCGCAGGCAGTGCCGCCGGCCACCTGTTGCCGATCTCCTGCCCGGAGAAGAAGTACCACCAGGTCGCGCTCGCCCCCACGACCGCCAGGACGGTGACCACTGCGGCCACAGCCACCCATCGACGACGCCACCACCGACGACGCGCACCGGCCTGCGGTCCGGCCGCCGTAGCGGCCGAGTCCTGAGAGCCCGGCCGGCTGTAGAAAGCGGGCGCGGAGGAGCTGTAGCCACCGGGCACGGCCGGCGCCGCAGGGGACGGTGAGACCACCGGCGCTCGCAGTACCCGGGCTGGCCGGAACCTGTCCAGGACTATGGGCGTACTGCCCATTCACCAGAGTTGGCGCCTCCGGCGCGATCGCCATCGTGGCGGGGGTCATCGAGTGGCTCGGAGGCATCGCCGATGGCGCCATCGAATCCGTGGCCGAGGGGGCGTCCCAGTCATAGGGCATGACCGAGGCCGTTGACCGGGGCGGGGACGACAGCGTCGGCGCAGCCGGAAAACCCGCCAAAGTGGACTGCATGGCATCCAGGTGTTGAGCGACAACCTCGACGGGAGGACGCATATCGGGCTGCTTCGAGGTCATCGCAGCGATGAGCTCCCACAGCGCGTCGGGCACACCGTACGGACGGCCCGCGTCACGCCGAGCGTGCTGACCGAGCAGCTGGGCGGGCTCTCCCACGAACGGCGTCGTCCCGCAGGTCATCTCGTAGAGCATGATGCCCAGTGAGTAGATGTCGGCGGCGGAGGTGGGGGCCTGCATCGACAGGATCTCCGGCGCCATGTACAGCGGAGTGCCAATGGCCCCGGTGAGGTGGGAGGCGGAGAAGGTGTCGCAGATGCGCGCCACCCCGAAGTCCGCCAGCCGAGGGACGACGGCCTCCGGCACATTCCCTCCCGGCGCCATACCGGTGGCAACCGTCTCCGACGGGTCGCCGCCCCGGCTGGGACGCGAGCTGAGCAGGACATTGGCGGGCTTGATGTCCCGGTGAATCACCCCGGCCTGGTGAACCGCGGACAGCCCCTGGGCGATACGCGTTCCCAGGGAGGCCACTTGCGCAGGGGGCAGCGAGCCGCGCGCCCTCAGCAGATCGCGCAGGTCCCCTCCGTTGACGTAGTCCATGACGATCGCGAAGGTGGAGCCCTCGATGACGACGTCGCGGATGGCCACGACGTAGGGGCTTCGTACCCGCAGCAGCGTTGAGCGCTCTTTGATGAAGCGCTCGACGACATCGGGATTCTCCACCAGCTCAGCGCGCAGCACCTTGAAAGCCAGGACCTCACGGGCGTCTGTACGCCGGCCGCGCCAAACCTCTCCCTGGGCACCTGCTCCGATCCGGGTCTCCATGATGTAAGAGCCTCGAGGTGAAGGGGGCGGGGCTTTGGGACATAAGTGCTCCGTGTCGCTCGGGGCTGTCAGGCTTCGCGGAGACCTTATCGCGATCTCCGCGTCAATCGGACTGCTCCGCCAGGAGCCGGTCGCGAATCGCACTGCCCTCGCACGAGGCACGATGACCTGATGTCCGGCGCAATGGCTAAAGTGGAGTCCGTGAGCAAGCAGATGACAACCTCGGACCCGCTGGTGTGGATCGACTGTGAGATGACGGGCCTGGACCTGGGCGCTGATGCGCTGATCGAGGTCGCCGTCGTCGTCACCGACTATGAGCTCAGACCCTTGGCCGAAGGAATCGATGTGCTCATCAAGCCCTCCACCGCAGCGCTGGAGCAGATGAACGACTACGTGCGCACCATGCACACCTCCTCCGGCCTACTCGCTGAGCTGGAGGATGGGCTGACGATGGAGGCGGCCCGGAAGACGGTTCTGGACTATGTGACCTCCCTCGTGCCCGAGCCCCGAAGCGCCCAGCTCGCGGGGAACTCGGTAGGTACGGACAAGGCGTTCCTGGCCCGCGACATGCCCGAGCTCATTGAGCACCTTCACTATCGGATCGTGGACGTCTCCTCTCTCAAGGAGCTGGCCAAGCGCTGGTACCCCAGGACCTTCTTCCACGCCCCGAAGAAGACCGGCGGGCACCGTGCGCTGGCGGACATCCTGGAGTCCATCGACGAGCTGCGCTACTACCGGGCCGTCCTGTTCCCCAGCGGTGAGGGACCGAGCTCCCAGGAGTGCAAGGAAGCGGCTGAGCGCGTACTGGCGGAGCCGACCAGGTGACGGAGCCGACGAGGCTCGCAAAGCGAACGCGAAGCAACTCCCGAAGTGACGCAGTGCACCGAGTTCGGTTTGGTGTGCGAGGAGATGAACGGATACAGTACCGATTCGTTGCGGCTTCGCCGTGCATGGTGGCTGTAGCTCAGTCGGCAGAGCGCCTGGTTGTGGTCCAGGAGGTCGCGGGTTCAAACCCCGTCAGCCACCCCATCCGCCTGTTTCGGCAGACCGCGCACTCCCCTTACTCTCAAGGCTCATATCTCAGCATTCAACGGGCACGGTGCCGCGTAGACTGGAACAGACCCTGACGTGCTCTGACGACGACCTTGGGGAAGCGACTCACCCATGCCTCCCCGTTCTCCTCACACGACAGCGGGCACCCGGGTCGCTTAACGCACTGGCAACCTCACGCTCGAGAAAGTCCCTCCCATGCAACGCCGCGACTTCCTTCTCGCCCTGGCTGCCGGAACCGCCGGCTGCCTCAGTTCCTGTGCCGCGATGCGCTCAGCGTCCCGTTCGGCCTCCTCATCGACTGCATCCACTGCGCTGACCTCACCCTCAACCTCCGCAGCCCCCTCACCGACACCATCACCGACACCGTCGCTCAGCCCACTCCACCTTCAGGACGGACCACCCCCACTACCTGCTCCCACTGCGGCGGATCCGCTCATCACCGGCCTGCCGGAGAACGTCGGCAACGTCGTGGCCATCACCATCGACGACGGCGTCGACTCCTCAGTGGTGGACGCCTACCTTGACTTCGCCAAGGACTCGGGAGTCCGCCTCACCTTCTTCGTCACAGGCGTCTACCCGAGCTGGACCGACAACCGGAACAAGCTGCTTCCCCTCGTGGAATCGGGACAGGTCCAGCTGGCCAACCACACCTGGACGCACCCGGATCTGACGACACTGTCTGAGGGGGAGATCATTGACGAGCTCACCCAGTGCGAGAACCTGCTGCGCAACACCTACGGCGTCACGGGCACTCCCTTTATCCGACCCCCCTACGGCGGCCGCAGCTCCTTCACCGACTCGGTCTGCGCCAAAGCGGGATACACAACCACGACCATGTGGTATGGCTCGTTCGGAGACTCGGGGCAGCTCACGCCGGACGTACTTCTCGGCGAGGCGCAGAAGTGGCTGCTCGCTCAGCACATCGTCATCGGTCACGCGAACTTCCCCACCATCACTCACGTCTACGGCCAGATCATCGACATCCTTCGTCAGCGCTCCCTGATGACCGCCACGCTCGACGACGTCTACTTCGGCCCCGGACACAGCCGTCGCGTCTGACGCGACTCACAGCCCACGAGCCTCCTCGGCGTCACGGCACTCCTGCATCCGCAAGGAGTCGATCTCCGGGGTCCGGGGCAGGTAGACGATCTCGCAGCGCCCTTCGAGCTGCTCGTTGAAGGTGTCAATCCAGTCGTCGCCGATGACGAAGACATCAATGCCGTACTCATCGATGTCCTGGCTCTTCTGCCCCCAGGTCTGCTCAGGAACGACCAGGTCCACATACCGAATGGCTTCGAGCATCGCCTTGCGCTGATCGAAGGAGAAGTAGGCGCGCTTTCCCTTAGAGGCACTGAACTCATCGGTGGACAGAGCGACGATGAGATAGTCGCCCATCTCCTTGGCTCGACGCAGCAGCTCAATGTGCCCGTAGTGGAGCAGGTCGAAGGACCCGTAGGTGATCACGCGTTTCATCAGAAATTTCCTCAGGATCGAGGCCATCGGCGTTTGTATGATTCATACAAGAACCGATGGCATTGTCGTTGGTTGCGCGTATAGCGGTTGATCGCGCTTGCAGTTAAGTCTATGCAGTTCCATCCCCCCAAAATTCGCTTGTTACCCCTCCGCAGCAGGGTTTCGACTATGGCGACGATCACCCATTATCGCTTAACTCAATGAATGCGCCGAACTGCGTTCCCACCCCCTGAGCCACAACTTCGCCAGCTGAGTCCATCATGTAACCCAACCCCCATATTCCGCGATATCACAACGATTACAAGCGGTTTCGGCGTCATCACAGCAGGCCCTGAACATCACATTCTGATTGCAGACAACCCAATTATGGCGACAGTCGTATTTCCACCTCTACGACACCACTACCGTTATATGAAAACGAGTAAAGAAGGCCTTCCCCCAGGCCTTGCCCACCCCAGAAGCTTGGAGGTCGTCTGTGGTCGCAGTAACCCCTACCCGGACCTTCCCCGCCTTCCCCGAGCACTTCAGGCAATCCGTCTCTGACCACATCGCCGCCCTTCCTCCCCTCAGACTTCTCGGCGGTACGACGAGACATGATCTCCTGGGCACTATGGCTCTTCCTGGCGACTCTCATCAGGACACTGATGTCGGCGCATCGGATCCTCTATCCTCGGATGCTCCTGATAGGAATCACGTCCGCGGTTCTTATTCAAATGACCGCATGGTGCGTTACGTGGCGGTTCTGGCCGTGGGCGTCTACACGGGTCATGCCGTTCATCATCGTCGCGGGGGCGGGATTCATGATCGGATCCTGTTTCCTTGACCTCACCACGGAGGTCCACTTGCTACCGTGGACAGCCAGTGCCGCCGGATCCGTCATTGCCGTGGCAGGCCAGTGGGGACGCCGATTGAGATGGCGGGCTCGCGCACGGCGCAGCCTGGAGCCGGCCTCATGACCGTCGCGCTCCTCAGCGGTCTTGTGCTGACCGCTGGTGTCTCCGCGTCCTTGACCGCGGTTGTGATACCGCTTTGAAGAGGGCGCACGTCATCGACGTGCCTAGGGACAGATCCCTCCACCAGCGTCCTGTCCCCCGCGGCGGCGGGCTTGCCATCGTCCTAACGGTCTCACTGACCGCTTGGGTGGCCGGGCTCGTGGCGCTGCACCGGTTCGGCACCGGAGCCGTTGTGGCAAGGCTCGACATCACCCTCATCGGGCTGACAACAGTGCTCGCCTTCGCACTGGTCGGTCTCGCCGAGGACCTGCTCTCCCTGGCCGTGCGGACCCGTCTGATACTCCAGCTCGCCCTGGGGGCGGGACTCGGGATCGCGGCATGCAGCGTGCTCGAGGCCTCGCTGTGGTGGGCGCCCGTTGTCAGCATGGGCACTGCCGTGCTGGTCAACGCCACGAACTTCATGGACGGCGCCAACGGACTGGCCTGCGGCCACGCGGTGGCGACCTCCCTGTGGTACGTCCTGGTCGCAACCGTGGCTCTGCTTCCCGGCCTGGGGCTCGTCATGATCTCGGTGGCTGGAGCGAGCCTCGGGTTCCTCCCCTTCAACGCCCCCCGAGCCAGGGTGTTCCTGGGCGATTCAGGATCATACGCACTGGGTGGGGCGTGGGCCTTCGCGGTGACGGTCTGCCTCGCCCAGGGCGTGGCCGTGGAGGCCGCCGTCGCGCCTCTCCTCGTGCTGCTGACAGATACCGGTTACACCCTGTGGATGCGGATGAGAACCGGACAGCGCTGGTATGAGCCGCACAAGCTTCACGTCTACCAGCGTCTGGTTTCGGCCGGATGGCCGCACTGGGCATCAGCTCTTCTGGTGACCCTGGCGGCCGTCTCGTGCTCCGCGCTGGCAGCGGGCAGCATCGTCTCCCCCAGTCGGATCTGGATGCCTCTGGTCGGCATGACCACGATCCTGTTCCTCTATCTGCAGACGCCCTCCATCGTCGGAGCGTCGAGCCCCTTCCTCACACCACGCGGAACCAGGTGAGGCATGCGGATCCTTCTCCTCATCCACTACTGGACCCCTCGAGGTCGGCGCCCTCAACGGCGCTGGAACCGGCTGGCCACGTCGTTGGTCTCGCGCGGTCATGAGCTCGCGGTACTGACCCCCTGCCCTCACTACCCCGGTGGTCGTCTCCTGGAGGATGACGTCCCTCACCGACCCGGCTCGGTCTCACGAGACGTCACCGGAGCCATCGTGCACCGGACCGCCTTCCGCTCGTACGATGCTGATCTGCGCCGACGTGGTGCCGACCAGCTGGTCGCTGCGGCCGACTCCGTGCGTCTGGGGGTCAGGCGCTTCAGCGGCGCGAACAGACCCGATGTCATCCTCGGGTCTGTTCCCGGGACTCCCCACCCTCCCGGCGGCACTGGCCCTCGGCAGAGTGCTCCGTCGTCCGGTCGTGGTGGAGCTGCGTGACGCCTGGCCGGACCTGTTCATGTCTGCTGAGCAGTGGGACTCATCATCCGCCCACGCCCCCACCGAGGCACAGGGCGCCGCGCGGTCCCCTCGGAGCGGACATCGTCGGCCGGAGCGTGCGCAGCCTGATCCCGCCTCTGGTGACCAGGCTGGAGCGAGAAGCCACATCCGTGGTGACGACGACGGACTCCTTCGCGCGGGTCCTGCGCGCCCGAGGGCTGCGCCAAGTGGTGACAGTCCGTAACACCGGCAGTAACGTGCCCCCAGATAGGGACCTCATCAGCCGACGACCTTCGGACGGTGCCCTCCACGTGCTGTACCTGGGGACGGTGGGTCGTGCTCAGGGGATCGGCTGCGCGGTGAAGGCCGTGCACATCGCCCGGCAGCGCGGCACCCAGATCGTGCTGCGCATCGTCGGCGACGGCGCCCAGTACGATCAGGTCGCAACTTTGGCTCACCGGCTCGCAGCCCCCGTCGAAATGCGCCCCACCGTGCCTTGGGATCAGGTAGGACGGCACTATGCATGGGCCGACACGGTGCTGGTCAGCCTGCAGGACTGGCCGGCCCTGTCGCTGACGGTTCCCTCCAAGCTCTACGAGATCATGGCGATGGGCCTGCACGTGAGTGCCTCGGTCGAGGGGGAGGCTCGGCGCATCGTGGAGGATGCCGGTTGCGGCGACGTCACTGCCCCACAGGATCCTGAGGCCTTGGCCGCCTTGTGGATCAGCCTGGCCGCTGACCGCAACCGCCTGCGCGTGACGGGCGGGCAGCGGTGGTTGGAGGACAACGCCGACGCCAAGGAGATGGCGGAGCGCTACGAGTCCCTCTTGAAGCGGGTGACCGGTGACTGACGCCCAGATCTTGAGGAATCTGTCGTTACTGAGCACGTCCGCCGCCCGACAGCTGGTCGAGGACCCACTGCTGCTGGCCCTGCAGGCGACACGCAGACTGCCTGGGCCCTGGCGCGAACGCGCGGCCCGCGCAATCGGCACCGGTGCAGACGATGACGAGCTGCGCCGAGCGCTGTCGGAACTCATCGCCGACAGGACCGATTCCGCCCGCCGGGCACTGAGGCGGTCAGTACCCCGTTCGGCCGTGGGGCGCAGGCTCGCCGCTGAGCTGGCGGTCCAGCTCGGCGGCATTGAGCTGTGCCGCCTCGGCGTCGATGACCTGCCGGCGTCGATACGCGCACGGGACCTGTGGGCCCGGGGGCACCTGAGTGCTGCGGTCCGTGCCCTGGACGGTGTGCCGGACGCCAGGGCGCACCAAGCCCGCCTGCGCTCACAGCTGGCCGTGATGAGCCCGGGATTCCATCTCCCCCGGCTCACACCGTCAGCGAGCTGGACATCGCCCGACCCGACCGAACCACTCCGGGTCCTTCATGTGCTGACCAGCTCGCTGCCGCATACCCAGTCCGGCTACACCCTTCGCTCACACGCCCTTCTGCGGGCGCAGGCCTCCGCCGGCCTCACCGTACGGGCGGTGACTCGTATCGGCTACCCCGTCATCATCGGAAGGCCCGCGGCGCGAGCGATCGACATCGTCGACTCCATCACTTACCGGCGGATTCTTCCGGCTCGCACTCAGGCGTCCCCGATCGCCCGGCTGACTCAGATGAGCCGTTCACTGGCCCGTGAGGTGGAGCGGTTCTCCCCGCACGTGCTGCACACAACCACCAACTACGTCAATGCCCTGGTCACCCAGTCCGTGGCCCGCTCCTACGGGTTGCCCTGGGTCTATGAGATGCGCGGAGTGCTGGAGTGCACCTGGGTGGCCAGCAGGCCGTCCTGGCAGGAATCCGAGGCTCTGGGCTCCGAGCGCTTCGCGCTGCTGCGGGACAAGGAGGCCGAGATGGCCGGACGCGCTGACGCCGTCATCGTTCTCTCACAGGTCCAGGCCGAGGATCTCACCGCCCGGGGGATCGCTCCGGAACGAATCGCAGTCGTCCCCAACGCCGTGGACCCACAGGTCCTCGCCACCACCAGGCTGCCGCCGGCTGATGCCCGCGCAGCCCTCGGGCTGGCCCGTGATGGCCTGTGGGTAGGGAGTGTCTCCTCCTTGGTCGGTTATGAGGGATTCGACGTTCTGCTCCAGGCGGTGGCGCGCGCCCGCGACCAGGGCGCCGACATTCGATGCGCTCTGGTGGGCGACGGGGTCAGTCGTCCTGGACTCGTGGCCCTTGCCGCGGAGCTGGGACTGGGCAGGTCGGTATGCGTCATTCCAGGACGGGTGGATCGCTCATCGGCCATGAACTGGTACCAGGCCCTGGATGTCTTCTGCGTGCCGAGGCTCGATACGCCGGTGTGTCGGCTGGTGACGCCGATCAAGCCGATGACGGCGATGGCGCTGGGACGGCCGGTGGTGGTCTCCTCTCTCCCTGCTCTCAGGGAGCTCACCACCCCAGGCGCGAGTCGGTCCTTTCCCCGGTGACGCGGAGGCACTCGCCCGGGTGCTGATCCGGATGGCGGCCGAGTCGGGGGACGGTCAGGCCCGGCCCCAGCCGGCGATCCGTCCCAGGCCCCCGGAACACTGTCCTGTCCGCCGCAGCAGGGGCTGCCCACCTGGGACGCCAACGCCGCCCGTCAGATCGAGATCTACAAGGAGCTGGTATGAGCGAGGCCTCGTGGATGACCTGGCCGGACGGACAGCCGTTCTGGGGAGACAGGTCTGAGGTGAGTGTCAGCCTTGTCGAGCTCAGCGAGCTGTACCCGGTGGGTCGGCGTCCTCCACTGTCGATCTACATCCGCCGCCTCTGGCAACGACGTCACTTCATCTGGGCCGACGCCCGGGCCAGGGCTTTGGGCTCTCAACGCGGCACCTTTCTGGGGAATGCGTGGCTGATCGCCAAGCCGATGCTCGATGCCACCATCTTCTTCATCGTGTTCGGGATGATGCTGCAGACAAGCCGCGGTATCAACAACTTCGTCGGTTATCTCATGATCGGGGTCACGTTCTTCCCACCGCTGCAGCGGGCGGTGACCGGCGGCAGCCAGGTGATCGTGACCGGCAAGAACCTCATTCGGGGGTTCTCCTTCCCTCGGGCCGCGCTGCCCATGTCGTACACGATTCGCTGCGCGATCGATCTGATCCCCCAGATGATCGCGGTCCTCATCCTTGTGGTTGTTCTTCCCCCGCACGCCTGGCCGAGCTGGCACTGGGCACTGGTTCTGCCGGTCTTCGTCCTCCAGGCGTTCGCGAGCCTGGGGCTGACACTGATCACCTCTCGTATGACGACGACGATTCCGGACCTGCGAAACATCTGGCCCTTCCTGACCCAGTTCTGGTTCTACGCCTCGGGAGTCTTCTTCTCCTACGAGCGCTTCATCGACCACCCGATGATGCTGCGCGCCATGGACTTCAACCCCGGCTATCTCATGATCACGATGTATCGCGATGCGATCTTGTACCAGCGCGTTCCCGAGGCACGTATGTGGCTCATTCTCAGTGCCTGGTCACTCGGGCTGGCCCTGGTTGGCTTCGTGTTCTTCTGGGAGAAGGAGGAGGACTACGGTGTCGAACGCTGAGAACCGTCCACTCAACGCTCAGACGGCGCACCGCTCCAAGAATACGGAGGAGTCAACCGCGAGGCTCCCCGTCATCATGATGGCACCGGACGGTGTCACCGGCCCCGCGGTCATGACCGCGGCGGACAGTGGTGAGACCGGACTCGGCACGGCCACCGTCGTCGCTGATGGCCTTCGGGTGCGCTACCGGGTCCCCTCCACCGACGCCGAGGACCTGCAGGGCCACGTCACCCGCCCAGAAGATCTTCCTGGGTATGACGGGGCAGAGACCGAAAGTGAGTGTCGATGCTCTCAAAGGCATCTCCTTCGTGGCACGTGCCGGAGAATCGATCGGAATCCTGGGGCGTAACGGGGCCGGGAAGTCCACCCTTCTTCGCGTGATCGCCGGTTTGGAGACACCGACGTCGGGAACGGTGAGTGCCCGCTCCAATCCGGTGCTGCTTGGGGTCAATGCGGCCCTTGTCCCAGACCTGTCCGGAGAACGGAACGTGCGCCTCGGGTGCCTGGCCATGGGGCTGGCCCCCCACCAGATCGACGCGATCCTGCCGGAGGTGATCGAGCTGGCCGGAATTGGGAAGGCCATCTACCGCCCTATGAAGACCTACTCCTCAGGAATGTCCTCACGCCTGCGGTTCGCGATCGCCGCCGCCGCGAACCCGGACATTCTCCTCATTGATGAGGCCCTGTCCACCGGAGACGCTGCGTTCAAGGAACGCAGCGAGAACAAGATGACTGAGCTGCGGCGCGGCGCCGGGACGGTCTTCATCGTCAACCACGCCGCACAGGTCATTGAGGAGATGTGCACCCGGGCGCTGTGGCTCATGGATGGCGAGCTCATCGGAGATGGCCCAGGTCCCCAGATCGCCCATGACTACCGCTGGTGGTCCTGGAACATCGCCAAGGACAAACCGGACAAGGCCGCCACGATTTTGGCCACATGCAGGGAGAAGTGGAAACCAGCAGGGTGCGGATCCAGCGCTCGGAGAGTCGCACGCTGCCCTATCGACACGCTCGAGGAGTATGACCATGCGCATTGAGGACAGCGCGATGACAGGACGAATCACGGTCTACGGATCCTGCGTGGCCAGGGACGCCGCGAGTGAGATGGAGAACCGGGGTGGAGCGTGGAGCGCTACATCGCCCGTCAGTCCCTCATCAGCGCGGGGCGCCCAGCCGACGTCGGAGACCTCGACCTGTCCCTGCTGGCATCGCCATTCGCTCGTCGTTCCTTCATGTCGGACGTGGTGGGAAACCTGGAGGCACAGCTGACGGCTGTGGCCGCGCGCACGGATCTCCTGCTGTGGGACCTGACTGATGAGCGTCTCGGTGTCCTGGAGACGTCCCCCGGGGCGTTTCTGACGCGTTCGACGGAAGCCATGACAGCTGGCCTCTACGAGGGACTCACCGCCAGGTTCCTTGAGCTGGGGACGGCAGAGCACCTGCACCTGTGGCGGCCGGCCCTTCTGCGCTTCCACACTCTGCTGAAGCGGCTCGATCTCACGAGGAGGACGATTCTCCTCAACGTGCCGTGGGCAACGAGGACTACCTCGGGTGAGCTGACGGTCCCGAGCTGGGGGCAGACGGCCATGGAGGCCAACTGGGTCATGACCCGCTACGTCGACCTTGTCCGTCAAGAGACCGACATACGGATCCTTCACGTACCCGATGAGCTCGTGGTCGCCGACGACGCGCACCGTTGGGGAGCCGCCCCCTTCCACTACGCCGGCACCCTGTACTCATGGGTGGCCGACGAGCTGGAGGTCGCGCAGGCGCCACGCACTCTCGCCCCGGCGCTCTGAGCTCCGCCTCGCCTCCGTCACCGTAGTGACGAGGAGACTTCCGTCATGAGCGCGTTCTAACGATCCTTAAGAGGTTGAGGCTTGTTCATTGAGACATCTAGACCGTTTTAGCGGTAGTTTCGTGTCACTCATCAAAGTCACACCTTGCTCCTGAGGGAGTTTTTAACACCCAAGCCAATTCAATCAGAAAACGAGGCGTCACAAGAAAACCGCCCCACCCGTCACTCCACTCCGACGACAAGGCCCACGCACCCCTGACGGCGCGTGCGTACGGCTCGCGATCAGTACCCGTGAGGCCCCCGCCGGCGTGCGCAACACATTTATGGACAAGCGAATCATCGATGACGCACGCATAATGGACCGGGTCGGCGGAGATCTTGCATTCCTCATCCTCTTCCTGATGCAGGGAGAGCCTCTGTCCAGATGAATCCAGTTCGCACCGGCGCCGAACGGCCGACGGAACCCCGGATCGGTTGGTAGAATATATTGCGCTGTTGAGCGAACATGGATTCGACGTGAGCGCGAGCGTGGAAGGCGAGAGTGTCTAATCATGAGTACTAACGATACGAACGGACTGAAGCTCCTGTTGCACAGCATTGACAGTTCCGGCCGTTTTCAGGAGGATACGACGGGACGCGGACGAGACGAGTCCCCGGAGATCGTTCTTAAGGGGAGAGATCCTGACGGGGCTTCGGTGGCAGTAACTCTGGAGGATATGACTCACCCATTGTTCGGAACCATGACCCATTGGCTAATTTGGAACATCGAGCCGACGGACAGGATTCCATCTGCAATTCCTCACGGCAAGGAGGTGGGTTCTCTTTCCGCACGCCAGGGCCTGGCCTACGGATGGCATCGTTATCGTGGACCCAAGCCACCACGCGGCAAGACACACACTTATCGGTTCACCGTATACGTGCTAGATGAACGATTGGATCTCTCCGCACGGTCTCGACGCAAGGCCCTGCTCCGGGCCATCGAGGGGGCACGTGCTCCAGCGTGCCGTCATAGAAGGAACCTTCGAGTAAATGACCTCATCAATTCATCACCCGCCTCACCGACGACGCCGAAGAAGCCCCCGGCACTAATCGTCCTGACTTCGCGAGCTCAGCCAGCCGGGGCTTCCTGGGCCACAGGGGAATGCGCGGGACGCCTCCTCCGGAGTAGCGCCGTTGCGCCTCAGAGCCGGTGAGGACCCAACCGACGTCGGTTCCGGCGTAGCGAAGGGGCTCAGCCTGCCCACCGGGAGACTCGACGGTGCAGAACTCCATGACCTCGCCGTCACGCACCACCGCCACCTCAGGCTGCCCTTTCCACAGCAGGAGCCGGGCCCGATCCCGGGCGCCGAGGTTTCCCCAGGGGCTGCGGATGATCTGGTCGGCATCGAGCCTGTGCGCCAGCCGTCGCATCTCGGCGGCGTGCGCCTGAGCCAGTCCTGGCGGCTCGGCGGGCATCCGACCGCCGTCCACGACGCCGAAGTACCATCCCAGGTCGTACAGGATCGTCTGCTGCGCCCAGGGCGCGTCACTGGCGACGTCGAGAAGCGCGTGGTAGCGCGTGCGCATCTGGGCGTCGTAGCGTCCTGGCCGCGACCAGGCGGTCTGAACCGCGGAGTCGCCGGAGGCCCGCTTGTCGTAGTGGTAGACGGCGTCGGGCACGTAGAGGATGCGGCCCGAGCCGCTTCGGATGCCTCCCAGGTAGAGCGCGTCCTCGAAGGTGGGGGCCTCGCGGTCCTCGGGGAATCGAGACGCAAGCGCCTGGTCGAGGCGAAGGAGGCACTCATGGACCGAGAGCTGGATGGCCTGTGGCTGACGGGCGGCATCGACCCGAGCGGTCCCGTCCTGGAAACGAAAGTCGAGGGGGTGCCGCAGCCGGTTGCCCTCCTGGTGGATGACGGTGCGGCCGGTCAGCAGGATGTCACCCCGGCGCCTGGTATCCAGCAGCCGGGTGAAGAAGTCGGGAGCGAGCCAGTCATCGGGATCGGGGAAGGCTATCCAGTCGCCTCGCGCGTACTCCATTCCCAGGTTGCGGGCCCTGCCCTGCCCACCGTTGTCGGTCTCAACGATCTCGACGTCGAGGTCTGTTCGCCCGGCCCAGGCGCGGCAGATTCGGGGCGAGTCGTCACAGGCACCATCCAGGACGAGCACGACCTGGAGACGGTCGTGGGGGTAGTCCTGGGCATCGAGGGAGTCGAGAAAGCGGTGGGTAGGGAGCAACGCCGTAGACCGGGCTGACGAGGCTGACACGGGAGAGCGACGAACCGCCCGCAGCGCGTCAGGGAATCAGGCTGCGCATCAGATCATGTCGCGCTGAAGCTGCTTGGTGAGACGGGCGCAGGCTCCGGCGTCGAGCAGGATGAGGTCCCTCCGGGGCGACGACGCGGCCGGAGACGACGTCCTCCACCGCCTGATAGACCTGCTCAGAGGCGTCGGCGCAGACGGCGCCAACGGCCTCGTGCCGGGCTCTGTAGTGATCCGTGTCGGGCCGGCCGTGGGGGTCCCAGACGATGCCGACGCAGCCGGCGAGCATGCCCTCGTCAAGGACGGAGGACCGGTCAGAGATGACGGCCCAGGAACGGGCCAGCGTCTCAGGCAGCCCACGGCCGGAGACCGAGGGGACGCCCAGGGCCCTGAACCACTCGGGCGCGTTCAGCGCGAGCTTGGGGTGGGCGAAGAGCAGCGGGTGGTGACCTGCCTGGGTCAGGCCCGCGGCCAGCTCGAGCCACGGCCGGTAGAGCTCATTGAGCAGCCCGACGGCATCGGGATCGTTCTCAAGTGCACGTGAGACCTCCGGGGGCCCAGGTGGGGGCCAGCAGGATACGGTCTCGTTCCCTGTCCCAGGAGGCTGTAGAGGTGGTCGTGGCGGGGGAATCCGGTGCGCCAGACCTCTCGGTCGGTGAGTGTGTAGGAGGTGTGATCCGCCGTCAGCCCCGCCTGTTCCGGTGCAGTGGCGCACACGACGACGTCCAGGCGGGTGCCGTTGAACCAGCGCCACATATCGCGCATGGTCACGCCGTGCTGGAGGAAGACCACGCGCTGGTCGGTGCCGGTGCCCTGCGCCGTTGAGGCGATCCTTGATGAGTGGATCGCCGATGTCGGACAGGATGATGGTCTCGGCGCCGGCCCAAGCGGCGTCGAAGCCGGGACCTGTCGGGTCGAGGAGGACGAAGCCGTCCTGCGCGAGCCGGTCCCAGTCCGGGCAGGTGCGTTCAATGACGAAGATGTGCCGGACGCTGGGGGCGTGGGTGCGGGCGTAGCGATACAGCGGCTCGGCATTGTCACCTGCGCTGTCGTGACGGTCCATGTAGAGCCAGGTGCGCGGCCAGTCGGTTGGTGATGAGGCCGTGTACGGCGAGGGCGCCGAGGAGTCCGCGGAAGACGACACAGTCGAGGCCGACGACGCGTTGACCTGCTGGCGTGGGCTCTCCGTGCTGCCGCGGCCGAGGACCCGGGCCAGACGTCGGCGCAGCCCAGAGGGCGATGTTCCGTGAGGGTGTCGACCGGGTACCGTCTCAGGGGGTCTGGGGTTCCCCGGTAAAGGAGCCACCGGGAGCTCCTGGCCGTTGATGACCGCGGTGATCTCTCCCTTGGGCAGCCAGACGATGCGCTCGTGGAGCACGACCTCGTCGAAGTAACGGTGATCGACCGTCTTGGCGCTGGTGGGGCTCGCCCAGCTGCCGTCGACCTTCCACTGCTCGGCGGGCAGGGCCCCGGTGAAGAAGTAGGTGGCCTTCTGGTCGCTGCGAAACCTGCGCGCTGAGGGCAGGATCGGTGCCGGCATGGGTCCGGCGGCCAGGGCCGTCAGGGCGGTGCGGCGCCCCACGGCCAGCGGCGTGGAGCAGTAAGCCTCGATCTGGGCAGCAGGAACATGACGAGTGACGGAGCGCAGCAGCTGGGCCACCTCGGCACGCTCGGCCACCGTGAGCCGGGCAGAGGGGAAGCGCAGCCCCCGGTCCGCCTCGGTGACCTGGATGAGGCGGTGAATGACGAGCTGGTAGACCCAGGCGGGAGGGGACTATCGGCCAGCAGCCACGCCGGCAGGAGCGTGCCCAGCAGGTGGCGGTAGTGCTCGATCTTCCCCCAGGCGCCGGGAGGTGACGGGGCGTGGTGGACGACGGCGGGACCGTCATGGAGGCCGACCCGGTTGCCGGTGTCCACGATATGGGCGATAAGCCCGCTCAGTCCGGCGTTCTCGTCACTGCCGTTGGCACCGTCGGTGTCCTCAATACCTCGCAACGGCCCCAGCCCTCCCCAGTCCGACATACCTCGGCGGGGGACGGTGAGGACAACTCCACTGATGGTGTCGGGGAAGATGTAGGGCTCAGCGGTCAGGTCCGCGCTGCGGCTGCCGTGCTTGAAGCGCCATTGCAGCCGCTCATCCCGAGCGCCGTCGGGCCGGATGGTCACGGTCGGGGTGAGAAGGGTGCCGACGGCGTCGCCCTGAGCCGTGCTGAGTCAAAGAGGCGAGATAGCCGGGCTCGACCCTGTCGCCGGCCCCTGAGCAACAGGACCCGGGTTCCGGCGCTCAGAGGCCTGAGGACGTGGGCCAGCGCCCCGGGTCGGGGGCAGCTGAGCGGAACGATCCCGGTCTCAGGCAGGTCCTGTCGAAGAGAGTCGAGTGTGTCCTGACCACCTGCGGAACCGATGATGATGACGTGCATGGTCTCGGCGCTGCGGGCGTTCATAAGGTGGGCATCTCCATTTCGTGGGGCGGTCCCCAATGACTAATGGTGGACGTCGCCAGCACCTCCGTGTTGGAGATGCCCCAGGTGTGTCCGAAAGTCGTCCCCGTCGTTGGACGAATCCAAAACGAGAGGCCGAATAGATACGAGCCCCAACACGTACGCATTCATTGAGGAAACCAGTATCCTCCCCAATGGTCGTCTCGGGAAAATTGACGTCACGTGCCAGATCCGCACGGGCCACCAGCGTAGGTCCGGAGACGAAAGTCGTATAGCGGTGCTCCCAGTCGCCGAAACGCAGCACCATCAGGTCCGGCCCGGTCAGGTGCACGTAGTGGGCGTGCTTGCCAACGACCTCGGCGCGGGAGTAGTCGACTGCGGCGAGGGACTCGAAGAGATAGTGGTCACCGTAGAGGTCGTCATCATCCATCTTGGCGATGTAGTCGGCCTCCACCCGAGTGAGCATGAGGTTGTAGCAGGATCCCAAAGGGAGTACTGGTCTCTGCCGTGACCCAGTCGATCTCAAGACCCAGCTCACGGGCACGGGCCCTGCTGCTGGCGCGCGGCGTGAAGCCGTGGGTGAGGATGACTGGTGCCATCGTCACCTGCTGCTGACAGGCCAGGGTCTCCAGCACGTGGTCAACCTGCTCCGGCCGAATGGTGGCCACCAGCGGTGCGATGGTGGGCCGGCGTCGGGCCCGCTCCCCCAGTCCGACAGCGCGCAGAACGGTGTCCACACGGTGGCTGTAGGTGTGGTGGGCCCAGATCTCGCGCTGCGCCAGGTAGGTCATGTACTCCCCGAGGAGCGGGTTGGCCACGAGAGCGCGCACGGCGAGCCCAGCCCCCACGCGGTCTGAGACCTTGGCCAGGGTGCCCGCGGGCAGAAGGCGGTCGGTGGCCGGCGTCGGGGTGGTCACCACAGGAGTGCCGCAGGCGAGAACCTCGATGACGCGGCGCGGAAGCATGGATGGGCTGCCCACCACGGAGCTGACGTTGAGGAAGACGGCGTAGGCACGGTAGGCACTGAGCATCTGGGGGTAGCTGAGGCTGCCGCGCACATGGGAGTCCCAGGGAGGCGGGAACTGGTAGGTGTCATCACCGTCGAGGTACCGGGAGAAGATGTCCAGCCCGTGGGCCAGCCGGGTGGAGACGTCGAGGGCGCCTCCCAGGACGATCTCCATCTGCTCACGTCGCTCGGGGTACTTGTGGGCGAAGTAGGTGCCGGCGAAGGCGACGTCCCGCAGGGCAAGGGGGTTGCCGTCGTCATCCAGGGGACGGATCGGGTTGGGATGGTCGGCTGCGCCGCGAATGGCAGGATCCCGACGCGGTCATGCCCCAGGTCGCGCTGGTAGTGCTCCACCATCGCCTCGTCGGTGGTGAAGACCCAGTCGAACAGGCGGGCGGTCTCAATGGCCTCGTCGTAGTGGGCGGGGTCCTCCTTGTTCCAGAAGACCGTCGGAACCCCCTGTCCTCGCAGCGCCGTGACCATCTCTCTCAGGTGACCGGAGGGCCCCTGGGGACCGATCACCTGGAAGCGCCAGGTGTCGTCATTGCCGTGCCAGGCGGACTCCACGAAGAGCAGGTCGATGGGGGTCTGGTCGAGCTGTTCGCACCAGCCAGTGGGCGTCAGGGGTACGGCGCGCCACTCATAGCTCAGGGCGAGCGCCGTGAACTCGTCGGCGATGACGCCGACGGTCACATCGTGACGTGGACCGGTCTCCTTCGGTGAGGGCAGGGGCCAGTCCGGGAAGGACATCTGATCCCGGCGCCTGGAGGTCCACCGGTGGGGACGCGCCCAGGCGGTCGCCCGACGACGGCGCAGGTGCTCGCGCAGCCCCACCAGTCCTGGAGTGGCGCAGGTGCCACAGGGCGCGCCGCAGCTCAGACGCCGGCCGACGTGTCATGCGGGAGTCTCCTGCGCTCACGACTCTCCCCATTTCTCGTCCAGGGAGTCGAGCAGCTCATCGAGCTGGTCGCCATCGCGCTCGAAGTTGAAGACGTAGTCCCTGTTGGTCACTCCCAGTTCGCGTCCCTCGCAGTCCTTCTTCCTGCCGTTGATGACCTCGTCGCCGTAGAACAGGTGCAGGCGGTGGCCGAGCGCCGAGCAGATGAGGTACTCGTTGGTGGCCAGGTAGGACTGGTTGATGAAGCCGATGACGTCGATCGGACGGCGCGCAAACATGATGCTGCACAGGGCGGAGCCGATGTATCCGGCCACGACGTCGACCTCGTAGAACATACGGGCCTGCTCCGCGATGGAGTGTCCTCGGGCCGAATGACGGTGAAGCCCCGCCGGGCGAAACGCTCCTCGATATCGCTGCCGTTGAGGCACTCGCGCCACATGTCTGGCTTGCGGGAGATGAAGAGCCTGCGACGGGGCTTCTCGTTGGGTTTGGAACGGACCAGCAGGCCATCGCGCAGCCGATGGCAGATTGACGCCAGAGCCGGGTCGGCGAATCGTCCGTTCTGCATGAGCGGCATGGCGCACACGAGGGTGTCGACCTTCACCGGAGAGGTGATGACCTCGACCTGGTCGTCGTCGATGCCGTAAGCCTCCAGGAGAATGCGCTGGTAGGCGGGGGACGGCCATGGTTGGACTTGCTGCTGGTGATGACCCGGATGTCGGGGTGCGTCGCACGCGCCAGCTCCCAGGCGTAGAGCCGGGGAACGACCTCGGTCATGAAGTGGCCGAAGTGCCGGTTGTACTCGATGTCCAGGTAGAAAAAGGTTCCTTCAAGCCTCGGAGCCGACTCTGTGCCAACCATGGGCGCGGCGTAGTAGTGGTTGAGATCCTTCAGCGCCGTGTTGACCAGTCGTTTGGTGGTAGCCAGGCGGAAGGTGTTGGGCAGGAGGAGATGATCCTTGACGAGCACCTGTCGGGGAGCGATGCAGACATCCCGGTACTCCAGGACCGAGGTCTCCGGGATCCGGTTCTCGTGGGGCAGTCGCTTGGCGCACAGCCCCGGGTTGTTGGTGACGCCGATGACCTCCAGTGGGGTAACTCGGGCGGGGGTGGTCTCCAGCGAACGTCCCCAGGACTCGCCGTAGCGGGCAGACAGAATGGGCGGGGCCTCGGCGTATCGGAGCTTGACGAAGCCGTCCCCCTCGCTTGCGCAGCACGACACCGCCGTCGAGGACGGTCAGTGAAGCCACCTGCTCGCCGTAGGCCTGTTCGTCCCCGCTCATCGTCCCCTCCCCTCCGTGCAGGCCGGCGAGACTGCGTGAAGCGGAGGTGATGAGCTCAGCGGTGTCGGGGCGCTCTCCCAGAACCGCACCGTCGATCGCGATGTATTATCCGCCGTCGCGGACAGCGCCGATGAACAGATGAGCGGACATGGCGCGCATGCGGGCACTGTGGGTGAGAACGTCCACGAGGACGTCGAACCGGCCGTGAGCGGCCAGGGCCTGGTGCAGGTCGACCTGGTTCGTGAAGGGAACCACCCGGGCATGACCGATCAGACCGGAGTGCTCCACAGGTTCCTCCTCGGACTGTCCGTCCCACTCCGCTGCATCGTGCAGACGATCAGCTCACGCGCTCCCAGTGTCAGAGCGAGGTAGTTGCTCAGGTGGGGCTGAGGGCCGTCAACAAGCATGGCGACGCGTGGCTGCGCTCCGCCGTCGTCCCCGTCGCCCAGTCCCTGAAGGACAGGCTCCAGGACTCCTGCTAGCTCGGCTGAGGGCGTGACAGCCGGCACGCAGGTGGAGGCCGCGCTCTGGGGCTCCGCCTTGGACTGCAGCCTGTGCGGACCCATCACGCGATCGCTCCTTGCGAGGCGGCTCGACTGCACCGGCTCCTCGGGGATGCCTCGTCCTCCTTGGACTGCTGGTGGAGCGCTTCGGAGCCGAGCACCGCGTCAAGGGTGTCCCGCAGCGAACGCGCGTTGTGCTCCTGGACGTCGAAGATTCCGCGAGCGCGGAGAGGGTCGGCCAGAGCCGTGCGGATCGCCTGGGCGATGTCCTGGGGCGAGGTCCCACTCAGAACTCCGTAACCGAGGGTGATCAGCTCCCGATTGCCGGGAAGGTCGGATGCCACGACCGCAGTCCCCAGCGTCATTGCCTCCAGCAGAGTGACCGGCTGCCCCTCGTGCAGGGAGGGCAGGACGAACAGGTCGGCTCCGCCAAGGACCGGGAACGGGTTGCCCATCTGCCCCAGAAGCGTCACGTGCCCGGCCAGTCCCAGGGAGTCGATCCTGGCCCGCAGCGTCCCCTCGAGCACCCCGGATCCGACGATCGCCAGGCCGATATTCAGGCCTTGAGTGCTGTCGTCCTCGGTGCCGTCGCCCGGGTCATCGCTGCGAGCGCCGTCCTGCTCTCGCAGGAGAGCAACCGCCTCGATAAGAGCGGCCTGGTTCTTCTCCATCGACATCCGTCCCATGGTGGTCAGGACGAAGTCGTGCTCGTCCTTCAGCGCGGTGAAGGCATCGGGGGCGGGTGCCTGCGCCCCGAGGCGCACCCGCTCGATGTCGAGGAGGTTGCGGGCCGAGAGCTGTCGCTGGGAGAGGCTGATGCCCAGCCCGGCCAGCCCGGTGCGGTTGTGGCGGGCCAGTCCCGGGCTGACCGCGACGACGGCGTCGACATCGCTGTAGAGGGCGAAGACGCGCCTGAGGTTGGGGTACTTGTCCCGGTACTCGTTGTCCATCTGGTTGTGCTGGTAGCAGGAGGTGCGGGAACCGCGACGCCCCCAGGCCGCGATGAGCGACACCCAGGTCTCGGCGTAGCCGTCGTACTCGATGGCGGCGTCGGGCACGAAGTCGCCCAGAATACGACGCGTCTCGCGCTCGTAGTACGCCCAGTAGGCATCCCAGAAGCTCTGCGAGGTGTAGGCGTCAGGGTGGCGGGCGAAGCCGTTGACGCAGGAGCGTTCGTGAATCCTCCAGGGAGCGGCCCCGGGCTTGCAGACGACATGAACATGACGAGGCAGGCGACGGAAGATCTCCTGACGGTCCTCGTCCCCGCGCAGGACGGAGGGCTCGACGATGAGATTCACCGAGTAGAGCGAGGGATCGAGTGCCTCCAGGAGCGCCAGGAAGGCCGAGGCGATCCCGTTGGGGATCATGGAGGCGTGGAACAGGAGTGTCCGGCGCTTGCGGGCACCGTCGCCGAGCGCGGGGTCAAGGGCGTGGTCCCTGATGATCGCCCGCGGTCCGAGGTCGTTGTCGTCGTCGAAGAAGAATCGGGCCAGCCGCGCCGAGGCCCGCCCGTCCTCGTAGGGACAGTATCGGGCGAGGGCCTCCTCATCCGCGATCCCCTCGCCGGCCAGGGCACGCCCGATGGCCGAGGCCAGCTCGCCGCGGTCGTAGCAGGCCAGCCCGGGGACCTCCTCGGGATCCAGGTACAGGCCCCGCTCGGCTCTGTAGTCCTCGATGTCGTGCATATAGAGCACGATGGGGCGCTTCTGGGGAGGAAGTCGAAGAGGATCGAGGAGTAGTCGGTCACCAGGACGTCGACGGCGGCCAACAGCTCATTGGTGTCGATATCCTTGGGCACCACGCTCACCGGGAGATCGACGCCGGTCAGAAGCTTCTCGGAGAGGCGGTGGGCCCGGTAGACCACGAGCACGTCGTCGCGGGAGGCCATGGCGGTCAGGTCGGCGAGCAGGGCCTCGCGGTCCAGCTCCCGCTTGCTGACTCCGCCACGCCAGGTGGGGGCGAACAGGACCAGACGGCGTTCATCGTCCTCAGCCATTCCCAGGCGGCATCTGAGTGCCTTGCGGTCCTGGCCGCTCATGGTCAGCGAGGTGTCCAGTCGAGGGGATCCGGCGACGATGGTACGGCCCCGGTAGACGTCGAGCAGATCATGGTCCTCGATAAGAGCCCATCGGGTGAGCTCATTGGGCGCCATGAGCGTGGTGCTCAGCTGGAAGTTGCGCTGCAGGTTCTCGTAGTCGAGCAGACCGCCCCGCATGGACCGTCCCAGGGTCTTGAAGGGGGTGCCGTGCCAGGTGTTGAGGTAGCGCTGCTCGCGACGGCGCACGAAGTAGGGGGCGAAGGAGACGTTGTTGACGAGGTACCCGGCCGTGGCGAGGTACTGCATGTACTCGGTGCTGTGCAGGGGAACGAAGACGACATTGCGACGCCCCAGCAAATCCGCAGGAACGGCGCCCAGGTCGTTGACGGCCCAGACGTGGATCAGGTGGGAGTACTCCGGCCGGTCGACCATCCAGCGGAAGACGGCCAGGGATGGCAGCCTATCGAGGCGCCGTGGTTGGACCCCACAGCACCAGATGAGGGCTGATTGGAAGGACCTCAAGGGCCTCGGCGTAGCGGATGTTGCGAGCCGCTCCCGCGGTGCGCCCATAGGCCCGTGGGTCCAGCCCGTCCTTGCAGCCGAACTCCTCCGCCTGCTCGAGGATCTCGCAGGCGAGCTCGACCTGCCCGGCATCCTGGGCCAGCTGGGCCAGGACCAGGCGGTTGCTCCGGTCCCCCTTGAGAACCAGAGGAAGAATGTGGCGAATGGATCGAGCGGCCCTGCGCGCTGCGGCAGGCGGGACGTCCATGCCGGCGTCGGGGTCGTCCGTACCGCCGTGGGACCTGATAACCTCGCGAAGGCCGAGCATGATGTCACCGATGGTGGACTCGACAAGATCCTTCGGCCGCTGCCGAGGCAGGGGTGAGCTCTTAGCGCGAAGGAGGTTGAGGAAGCCAGTGCTGGCCCGCTGCTTCGACACCGATGCCAGCCCGCGCGGGGCCGGTCCCAGGTAGGACCAGAAGGACTCCAGCGCCTCGTCGTGGCGTCCCAGCCTTGCCAGACAGACCCCACGGCGATAGCTCCACCAGCTGCGGGCAGGCTTCTTGAGCGTCCGCAGGGCCTCCAGGTAGGAGCGCTCTGCGGTGACGAGGTCACCGACACGTTCCGAGGCGAGCCCCAGCTTATAGAGGCTGTTCCCGCTTCCCGGGTCCAGCGAGGCCGCCAGGGCGTACTGTCCTTGTGCCCGCTCGTACTCGCACAGGCGGTCAAGGCACAAGCCCAGCTCATAGACCAGATCGGCCCGGGACATCCCCTCTCCCGGGTACAGCTCAAGGAGCTCGAGCGCCAGTTTCCAATCACCCCGGGAGCACGCGAACTGGGCCGGCCCTTTCCTGCACGCCTTGCCGCCGGCAGCCTCGCAGGCGGCGGCAAAGCTGACGGTGGCGGAGGCCCGATCGCCGTCACGGTGGGCGATGAGCCCCTGCTCGAAGAGCTCCTGCGCGCTGAGCTGATCAACGTCGGCCAGGGGACTCCAGGGTGCACCTGGCCGGCCCGTTCAAGCCCAGGTGGAGCTGAGCCTGAAGGATCTTGCGCAGCCAGGCGGCATCGGTCTCGTGCTCGGGCAGACCGGAGAGCAGAACCTCCAGACGCTGCCACTGTGGGGTGCTCTCAGGCAGGCAGGCGAGCAGCTTGTCCGAGTAGCGCCGGTCTCGCACCCCGGAGGAGATGGCGCGCGAGAAGAAGACGGAGGCTGCCTCCGGTTCATCCTGTCGCTTGAGAAGACAGCCAGCGCGGTAGAAGGCCTCTCCGCAGGCGGGGTCGCGGTCAGCCACCTCGGTGTAGGTTCTCAGAGCGGCCTCGAACTGCTCCTGGCGCTCGGAGATGACTCCCAGACGCAGGCGGATGGCGGTGTCGTGAGCACTATCGGGGATCTTTTCATACAGGCGCTTGGCCTCTGCCAGGTTGCCGTCCTCATACTCCCTTGCGGCGGCATAACGCACCAGCCTGGTGACGACCGGCAGCCGCAAGCGGCCAGAGACGGCGCGGCCCATACTCCTGAGGACAGCATCCTTGCTCGCCATAACCGCCCTTGTTCTACTATGCATATCCTATGAGTTTCATTCTGCATTTGACTGCACGCCGTACGACGAGACTCAAACCGGCTTCCAGCCTGGATCTCCATTTCGATCCGCGTAGCGACCCGAGTCAAGGCACCGCCACTCAGTGCAGACGCATATCATTCTTGATTTGAGTCGTAGAAACCTCGGGAGTCCGGGGAAGGTAGACGACCTCACACAGTCCCTCGAGCTGATCATCGAACTCTCCGCTCCAGTCGTCGCCCATGACGAAGACATCAATACCATACCTGGAGATATCCTCGGTCTTCTGCCCCCAGGTCAGTTCGGGCACCACAAGATCGACGTATCGAATGGCCTCGAGCATCACCTTGCGCTCCTCATAGGAGAAGTAGGCACGCTTTCCTTTTCCGGCATTGAACTCATCACTGGAGAGCGCCACCACCAGAAAGTCACCCAGCGCTCGCGCACGCCTCAGCAACGCAATATGACCGTAGTGAAGAAGGTCATAAGTGCCATAGGTGATCACACGCTTCATAAGGCCACTTCCTGGTTGGACGGTCGAGGATCGCCCGCGTGATGACACACAGGCAAACCACCGTGAGTATTCCTCAGTCGCCAGGAGATATCGAAGGTGTCACAGAATCGATGCGATACCGATATATGTTCGAAATCTAGAGCGCCATCTCATTGCCGCACCTCACAAGTGCATCGATCTTATCGAACCGACTATCGCACGTTTATGTCACAATTCTTCTTAACAGTATTTTCCAGACCTGAACTCATCGATGCATCGCCGCCTGTCAGCGCAGGAAACGAGTGATCCACTCACGGATCCAGGCCAGGTTCTCCAGGACTGGCTCCGGATCAACCTCCAGCACTTCTCGGCGAGCAGCCTGGACATCGAAGTCACCCAGGATCCGGTTCAGATGGAAGGCGAGCTCATCATGATCGAGGGCGACCGGCAGTCCCGATCTTCGAGGCCAGTCGCCGTACAGGCCTCTCTCAACGTCACGGTAGTGCTCCAGGTCCGGCACGAAGACCACCGCCGGCTTCCCGGTGAGGGCGAAGTCGAGGAAGATGCTGGAGTAGTCCGAGACCAGGACATCGGCCGCCATCATGAGTTCCTCGATGCTTGGATATCGACTGACGTCAACCAGTCCGGGACCGGGGTCTGGCACGGTTCATGTGGTGTGTGCGCATGAGGACCACCGCATCGGTGCGATGAGCCGGATACACATCTCCCTGCAGTCCCTGCCCGTTGCTGTGCCCAGCCAGGCCCTCCGGGTGACGCAGCCTCTCGCGCCAAGTCGGCGCATAGAGGATGACCTGCTGCTCCTCACCGATACCAAGATCGGAACGCACCCGCCGCCCCACCTCAATGCCACCAAGCAGCCTGACGTTTCGGGGGTACTCCCCACCCGGACCTGCCCTCCGTACCCCAGCGCCCGCCTCAGACGCTGTTCGGCCTCCCGGTTCTGAGCCAGCAGCAGGTCCCACTGGGGAACCTGACGGGCCATGAGCCGCTGGTAGCGCAGACTGACGGATCCCGGGGCGGCGTCGTGAAGCAGCTTCTTGATCGGAGTGCCGTGCCAGGTCTGGAGCAGGTGCTGCCCTCACGCTTGGAGAACCAGTCGGGAAGGTGGTCGTTGGTGACGATGACACGTGAGGTGCGCAGCGCCTCCACCCACTCCTGTGATCCGACGACGACCGGGACCGCGCCCGACGGGACCGGAACCGTCCCGTCGACCACCGACCACCACAGGGGCGCGCGCACATCGTGGGCAGCCAGGTCCTCGCAGATCACGGCCGGATTGTCTCCCCCGCTGCGCCCACCGAAGGACTCCATGAAGACTGCCGGCCTCAGGGCCTCTACCTCACGCTCAACGAGGAGTCGACGGCCCCGTCGTGAGCGTTCCCGAGGCGTCAGCGGAGGAATGACGGCCACGGCCACGGAGCCGTCACGCCGGGTGATGATCCGCGCGCGGCGTGCGGGGCGCCCGGAGCCTCCCCCGGGGACAACGTCATCGGGCACCACCGCGCCGCCGGCGGGTGCCGGAACGATGGGAGTCTCAATGGCGGGGCCGTCGATTCCCTCCCCTGCCAGACAGACCCCTTCGGTGCGGTGGTCGGGCTCGTCCTCCGGCGTGGCGCTCCAGCCCACCGTGTAGGTTCCCAGCTGGACGTCGGGATCGACCAGGTCAAGATTTGCCGTCCACTCGCCGCCCGGCGCTAGGACGGCAGGTACCGTCACCCGGCCGCCGCTGCAGCTGACGACGATATCCAGCTCCGCTAGGGCCCCCGTCACCGTTCCGGACAGCACCAGCGTTGCGTCGACAGCCAGACGCGCTCCGAGGAGCACGACGTCGATCGGCATGCTGGGCAGCAGCTCGCTCCCCCGGCTCCCGGCCTCCACCGGGGCGACCTGGAGCAGCCCCCGTTCACCGCGCACTGCCAGGCACTGCCCGGACTCCGACGGCGCCAGGCGCCACCTGCTGGAACCGGCCGGTTGCGGCATCCATGTCCACACCCTTCGCCCCGCTACGCGGGTCACCACCCGGAACCACACGGTGCTGCCGGGCTCGAGCCGCAGACGCACCGTGATCCCCGAGGGGAGGTAGGAGCGCCACGGGTCACCGGCCTCCAGGTCGGCGCGAGACGCCTGACAGCGATCCACCTCGGTGCGCCGTCGAACTCGCCCATCCGCGTCGACAACCTCAATGACCGGACGATCGGTCAGGCTCGGGTCGACTCCCCAGACCCAGGCGCAGCCGCGTACCTCCAGGGTCCGGGGACCGACCCAGCGCGCCGTGTCGGTACTGACGTGCAGTCTCAGATCGACGTCTTGGACCTTGGTGAGTCGGCCGCACACCGTGATCCGTTCCAGAAAGCGCGGCTCAGGGCGCAGAGTCCCCGCCTCAAGGACCAGGGGAAGGCGGGTCAGGTCCTCAAGCCGCCGGCCGATCAGATCCTCAAGCTCCTCGGCACTGGCCGGATCGTCTCGTGTGAGGAGCCACAGCACGAGGCGATCGAGCAGCGCGGTCGAGTCCCAAAGAGAGTCCTCAGCGGCCGGAAGCACCCTCTTCGCCGTGCGACGGAGTCCGCAGACGAAGTCAGACCGCTCCCGGTAGGCGCACTCAGCCAGACGAACAAGGTCCCGGTTCAGGCGTCCGGCGACCAGGCGCCGACGCACCGACGGCGGTGCGCCCGCGGCCATCTGCGCCAGGACCCCCACCTCTGTCAGGAGGGCGGCGGGCTCGGTGTCCGCACTCGGACCACGAGCCACTGATCCGACGCGCCAGGTGTAGACCTCCTCATCAAGCACGTCGATGCGTGTCGCAGTGAGGAGCACCGAGAGGGTCCTGGCGGGCAGAGACACCGGTGAGGTTCGCAGTGCACCGAGCCGCCTTGGCAGTGTCCACAGCCCCCGGCGAGCCATGACCGCGCCGGCCACAAGGTCCTCAACCACCTCGGGCACCTGGACCAGTGGTTCTCCGAGGCGGGGCTTCCTGGGTGGTCCCTGTCCTCTGCCTGGCGCCGGTTGACGGTGTCAGGGAACGCGAGCGCGCAACGACAACGTCAGAACCCGACAGATCCAGGCACTGAATCATTCTCTGACAGGCACCGGCCACGAGGGCGTCTCCGCCGTCGACGATAGTGACCAGGCGTCCTCGCGCTCGTTTCAAGGCGGCCTCCAGGTCACCCAGGTCGCCACCGCGTTCACTGGGCAGAACCCGGACACGCCGGTCCCTGGTGGACAGGCGAGTCGCTACCTGCTCACCAGAGCTCCGCGTGTCGGTTCCCTGCCCGACGACGACCAGGACCTCCAGGTCCTTGAAGCTCTGGTTGAGCACGGATCGGATGGCCCCTTCCAGGTGGGGGCCGGCCCCCACTGCTTGGACGATGACGCTGAGTCGGGGCCGGTGCACGGCGCGCAGAGCCGCACCGAGGAGACGTCGGCCGCCCACGTCCTTCTACCCCGCCAACCGGGGACTCCGGCGGCTCCAGAGCCCTGTGGCATCAATGACGGTCCGCCCCTTGAGCAGGAGCGGATCGAGATCGGAGAACTCCTGGTGGCTGACCAGCACCACAACGACGTCGGCCCGCTCGACAGCCTGCCGGCATCCGGTCAGCCGCACATTGGCCCACCGAGCCAGAGACGGCGGAAGCGCGTCGGCACGCGGCTCAACCACCAGGACCCGGGCGTGGGGTGCACCGGCGGCCACCTGCTCGGTGATCACGAGTGCGGGCGACTGGCGCAGATCGTCGACGTCGGCCTTGAAGGTCAGGCCGAGCACCGCCACAGTCGGCGAGACCAGTCCTTCCAACGCCTGAAGGATGCGCCCGACGTAGTAGGCGGGCCGGGAGTCGTTGACCTGGCGAGCCGTGCGGATGAGCCTGGTCTCCTCGGGCGCGGAGGAGACCAGGAACCATGGGTCCACGGCGATGCAGTGGCCACCCACCCCTGGCCCCGGGTGCAGGATGCTCACCCGAGGATGGCGGTTGGCCAGGTCGATGAGCTCCCAGACGTCCACTCCGGCCCGGTCGCAGACGAGGGCCAGCTCGTTGGCGAAGGCGATATTGAGGTCACGGAAGGAGTTCTCCGTCAGCTTGGTCATCTCGGCGGTGGTGGCGTCGGTGAGAACCAGCTCGCCCCGGCAGAAGGTGGCGTACAGATCCCGGGCCAGATGCGAGGCCTCGGAGGTCAGCCCACCAATGACCCGGGAGTTGGTCACCATCTCGGTCATGATGCGTCCGGGCAGCACTCGTTCGGGACAGTGGGCGACATGCACCCGATGGCGTCCGCCGCTGCCGTCCAGTGAGAGATCCGGACGCATCGAGATGAGCGCCTCAGCCAGGGCGCGAGTAGTGCCGGGTGGACAGGTCGACTCCAGGACGATGAGCTCGTCTCCAGTGAGGCACGGGGCGATCTGCCTGGTGGCGGCCTCGACCAGGGAGAGGTCGGCCGTGTTCCCGTCTCGCGTCAACGGCGTCGGCACGGCGATGACGTAGGTTCGTGCCGATGGTGTCACCGTCTGGGCACGCAGACGCCCCACATCGACCTGCTCGGCCAGGACGGTGGCGAGCCCGTCCTCGAGGAAGCGGCAGCTCCGCGGTTGACGGCCTCGACCCGTTCCCGAAGCCGATCCACTCCGATGACGTCGAGTCCGGCACGGGCCAGGACGGCGGCCGTTGGCAGACCGATGTACCCCAGCCCGATGACGGCGACGTCAGCTACTCCAGCAGCGTTAGTCATGAGTCTCCATGCATCCGTATGCGTCCCACGGGGCGGCCCCGGGACTGCTCCGCCTCTGGGCGCTAGTTCACCGTGACGGGAAGCAGCTCGACGGCGCCGGGGTGCTCGGCGAGGTAGGACCCCACCCGGTCCTCGGCGAAGGCCTTGAACAAGGGCGCATCCGCGTCGCTGTCGAGCCGGACGATGGACTGGCCGTCCCCGGAGGTACCCGTGCCGGAGGTCGGTACGGTCATAAACTTGATGTCGTTGCTGTGCAGGTGACGCACTCCCAGGGCCAGGGACTGCATCTGGTTGATGGTGAAGGACTCGTCCACGGCGACCGTCCGGGAGGCGGTCTTGAGGAAGGAGTAGAGAGCCGTGGGACTCGACAGGGTGCCGCCGGAGAGGGCCTTGCTCGCGATGGCACGCATCCAGCTCTGCTGGCGCTTGACGCGGTCGAGGTCGCCGTCCGGGAGCGAGGATCGCTCACGGGTGTAGGCCAGGGCCTGAGCTCCGTTGAGAGTCTGCGGTCCGGCGCCGAGTTTCTTACCGGCAATCGTCTGGGGCGTCTTGAGGTTGATACGCACCCCGCCGATCTCGTCGGTCAGGGCGACGAAGGACTCGAAATTCGCCACCGCGAAGTGATCGATGTGAATCCCGGTGAGGTTCTCCACGGTGTGGATCGTCAGCGAAGGGCCGCCGTAGGAGTAGGCGGCGTTGATCTTGCCCTGACCATGACCGGGGATGTCCACCCAGGAGTCGCGGGGGATCGACATGACCGAGACGGTCTTCCTGTCGCCGCTGACCTGCAGGATCATGATCGCATCAGTACGCTGGGCGCCCTCCGCCCACTGGGACGGGTCGGATGCGCTGGTGCGGGAGTCGGTCCCCAGGACCAGGATGTTGGTGGCCGCCTCCTGGCCGGCCGGCACCGACTGCCGCGGTGCTCGCGTGGCGATACCGGCGAAGGGATCGGCAATGGTCTCGATACCGGAGGCCAGGGAGTGTCGCACCCACAGGGCAAGGCCCCCGCGGCCAGGGTCAGGACCAGGAATATCGCCAGCACGCTGAGGAGAGCGATCCTCCAGCCCCGGCCGGGACGACATCGGGCGCCGCTGGATGACACCGCTGCGGCATCTGAGGAAGCAGCAGCGGCACTGAGGTCAGTGCCATCAGCGCCATCGGCACCGTGGGCACCCGGGATGGTTCCGGCGTCATCCTTTTTCGCCAGGGCGCTTTCAGGATCAGGCAGGGGGTCTGGGTCATGACGCATATAGCACCACACTTTTTCATGAGGATTTTGCCCGGATCTCCCATTTTCAAGGCGATCCGGGCAAAATCATCATGAAATGAGATGCAACTGAGACGAGAGTAATCTCCTCGTCATCATTCAAATCTCGTCCAGAATATCTTTCCGCACAATCAGAAGAATGCCCTCCGGTTATTCTACGAACGAGGAGGGACGAGCTGATACATCCACCCGTAGGGGTCCTCGGCATGGCCGGACTGGATGGACGTGAGCCGGTCATGGATCTGCCGGGTGACCTCACTGCCCTCGATACGGGCATCGAATCCCTCGCCCTTGAGATGGCCCAGGGGCACGACAACAGCCGCGGTGCCGCAGGCGAACACCTCGCTGACCCGGCCCGACTCGATGTCCGCCAGCAGCACCTCAAGGCTGATGGTGTCTTCGACGACGTTCCGCCCCGAGTCACGCAGCATGCGGATGATGGCGCTGCGGGTGGAGCCCTCGAGGATCGTCCCGGTCAGTTGCGGCGTGCGCACAGTTCCGTCGGCGTCGACGACCATGATGTTCATACCGCCGAGCTCTTCGAGGTTCTTCTGCGAGACGTCATCAAGGAAACAGACCTGATCACAGCCCTGCGCATAGGCCTCCTGCTGAGGAAGCAGGGAGGAGGCGTAGTTGCCTCCGGTCTTGGCCGCTCCGGTTCCTCCGCGTCCGGCACGGTGGTACTCGGTGCTGACCCATATGGGAGATGGGGCTCAAGGCCATGGGTGAAGTAGGAGCCTGAGGGCGAGGCGATGACGTGGTAGTCGACCACCTTCGAAGGACGCACTCCGAGGAATGCCTCGGAGGCGAAGGCGAAGGGACGCAGGTAGAGGGACTCCCCCACACCCGAGGGCACCCAGGCGGCATCGGCGCGTACCAGATCCACCAGGGAGGCCACGAAGTCCTCCTCTGACAGCTCGGGAAGAGCCAGACGCCGGGCTGAGGCGTTGAGGCGGGCCGCGTTGTAGCGGGGACGGAAGGTCCATACCGATCCGTCGTCGTGCCGGTAGGCCTTGATGCCCTCGAAGATCTCCTGACCGTAGTGGAGCACGGCGGTGGCCGGGGACAGGCTGAGGTTGCCGTAAGGAATGACGCCGTAGTCGCCCCAGCCCTCACCCTGCTTCCAGCGAGCGTGGGCCATATGGTCGGTGAAGGAGTCGCCGAAGTGGAGACCCGCCAGGATCGCCTTGCGCTCGTCCTCGGCGACGGGCGACGGGTTGGCGGTCAGGGGGAAAGCGACCGGCGATTGCGTCGGCCTCAGGAACGGGGACCTCAGCTGCACGGGCCAGGGATGTGGATGCGAAGTCGGTTGAGGCGGCGTCTGTCTCAGGCATAGGCCCACCCTACCGCCGACGCCACAACTCGGACACATCCTTCCCATATCCTGACTCAAAGCCGGGGCAACGACTAGGTTCCGGCCATGCGTTCCGCCCGCGGCAGCCTTCGAGCCCCCACCGCGGCGTCCGGAGCAACGACGTCCGAGACCACGCGCTCTCCTGCAACCTCCTGGTAGCGGTCATACGTCTCACGCTCCTCGACCTGCCAGGTGAGCGCCGAAGTGACCAGCAGCCCAGAGCTGGTCGTGACCGGGGGCGACGACCATGCGTTGTCCGAGCACTGGGCCACCTCCCTGGCCGGCCAATACCCGGACTACAGGCAGACCGCGCGGATGGAGCTCACGGCGGCCAACCGGTCCGAGTCCTATGCCGGCATCGCTACGACCTTCAGTGCCAGCATCGCCGGTTCTCAGGTCGTCGGGAGGTCCTTCGTGCGGGTATGGTCCGCCGACGGCGCCGCACTGTCCGTGACCCAGGTGTGCCAGCAGGGGGACCTTCGATACGACGTCCTGGGACGCGGTTGTTCACGGCATCACGATCGACGACCTATCGGGACAGTCCCTGCTGGCCGGAAAGGTCACCGGAGCCTGCAACACCGACCGCCCCCCACCTCCGGTATGCGAGGGCTCCGTGCACGACGAGCGTCCCCGGCTGACCACCAGTCACGGCTCTTGCGACCGCTCCTGGCCCTCAGGGGATCCCTCCCTGAGATCAGCGGAGTCCTGCGGACCCGATGGCGTCGTGTCCGCAGCGGCATCGGACGGGGACTGCGACGTAGCCCCGCCCTGCCCAAGACTGGGCGGGATCATCCGCTTCGGCCCGACCCTGACGGATCCTCCTGCTCGCTGTCGACCGTCGGCGCAGACAGCCGATCCGGATTCGGGTGTACCGCCGAGCAGCAACCGCCGCCTCAACCAGGAATGCCTCAACCTCGAGTCGGTGAGCGAATCGTCAGTCAGGACGTCGTACCCGCATAGTCCAACGATCCCGACAGGCACGAGCCACGCGGCAACGTGGCGCCGGAGACCGAGGAACGACACACACGGACTCTAACGACGATCACCAGATCGTTCTGTCACGCTAGGGATACAAAGGCCTACCGCGACATCTCAATGCGATGTCGCAACCGCCCCTTGGCCACAGCGGCGGCGATGGCGTCACCGATCTGACCGGTCGTACGCTCAGCGCCGGCGGCGCGGGCGGCCATGTCGACCTTGACGCCGGCCTCGACCCGGCCGGCAGCCTCGGCCAGCCCCAGATGGTCGAGCATGAGGGCCACGGCGCTGATCGTGGCGGTCGGGTCGGCCTTCCCCTGTCCGGCGATGTCGGGGCCGAGCCGTGGACGGGCTCGAACATGGAGGGAAGACCCCTCAGGGTTGATGTTGCCCGAGGCCGACAGCCCGATACCGCCGGTGACGGCGCCCGCCTCGTCGGTGAGGATGTCGCCGAAGAGGTTGTCGGTGACAATGACGTCGAAGCGACCAGGGTCGGTGACCATGTAGATGGTGGCGGCATCCACGTGGCAGTAGTCAACGACCACCTCGGGATACCCAGCACCGACGGCCTCGACGATGCGGCGCCACAGGCCACCGGCGTGAACCAGCACGTTGTGCTTATGGACAAGCGTGAGATGCTTGGCCGTCCTGGACTGGGGCCTTGGCGAAGGCGTAACGGACCAGGCGCTCCACGCCGTAGGGCTGTGCTGACACTGACCTCGGTGGCGATCTCATGCGCAGTGCCCCTGCCGCACAACGCCGCCGTTTCCGCAGTACAGGCCCTCTGTCCCTCACGCACCACGACGAAGTCGATGTCACCGGGATCGGCCAGCGGGGTCGGCACTCCCGGGTAGTAGACCGAGGGACGCAGGTTGACGTAGTGGTCCAGGGCGAAGCGCAGGCGCAGGAGCAGACCGCGCTCGAGGACCCCGGAGGGACGGACGGTCGCCGACGGCGCCCAGCAGGATGGCGTCATGTCCCTTGATCGCCTCGAGGTCCCTCATCGGTGAGAGTCTGTCCGGTCCGGTGCCAGCGCTCGGCCCCCAGGTCGAAGGTGGTCGGCAGGACCGTGACACCGGTCCCCTCCAGCGCCCGATCGAGAACCTTGAGCTCTCGGGAACGACCTCCTGCCGATGCCGTCGCCCGGGATTACTGCCGCTTGATGGTCTGCGTCATGAGGCCACCTTAGGGACATGGTCACGATACGAGACGAGAGTCCACCTGATGAGCGAAATCGCACGTCGCGTTTCGACCGACGGTCGGTTAGTCTTGCTCCAGCGAGTCCATCAAGGAGGAGCCATGCCACGAACCCACCGTCCTGCTGCTCAACGTCGCGAGGAGATTCTCGACGCCGCGCACAGCCCTGTTCACCACCAAGGGCTTCCAGCCCACCACCATGGAAGACATCCTGGGGTCGTGGGCATCGCCAGGGGACGCTCTACTACCACTTCCCCAGCAAGGAGCAGATCCTCAGGGCTCTTGTCCCTGCGTATCGTCGGCCAGGTGGAGCAGCGTGCCCTGTGAGCTCGCCGCCCTCATCGGCTCCGGCAGTGGACAGTTCAGGCGATCATGTCCGCGATGCGGGTCGAGGGCACCGAGTCCGATCTCATCGAGCAGTTCCACGCACCTGGAAACGCGGAGTTTCACCTGTTGTCCATCACGGCCATGATCGAGCATCTGACCCCGGTCCTCGCCGATGTCGTCACCCAGGGGGTGAGCGAGGGGCCTTCACCACCGAGCGGCCTTATGACGCCATCGAGCTGCTTTTGAGCGCCTCGGGCATCCTCCTGGACCACGAGATCCTGAAGCCGGCCCCGACGAGCTCGCCCGCCGCCACGAGAGTCTCATCTGGGCGAGCGAGACGCTTCTGGGCGCCCGGCCGAAGCCTCGTCCATCCTCGCGGAGGCAGACTCATGAGACACGTCGGCCTACTTGTCCTGGGCTCATTCATCAACTCGCTGGGAACGGGGTCTGACTGCCTTCGGACTGGCGGTCATCATGCTGCGCGCCCATGGAACGGCCTCCTCCGTGGCAGTCATCCAGATGAGCGCCTTCGCCCCTCTGTCCTCCTGGCGCCCTTGGCCGGAGTTCTTGCCGACCGCTACGACCGCCGCCTCATGATGATCATCGGAGATGCCGGTTCGGTGCTCGGACTGGGCCTCATCCTTGCGGCCCCTGTCCTCGCCCCGTCCCCTCCTGGCCTGGATCTGCACGGGGCCGTCCTCCTCCTGCCTCGCCGCGCTCACCGAGCCGGCACTGAAGGGCCAGTGTCACCGACCTGGTGACCGAGGAGGACTACGCGCTCCTCCGGGCTGCTTTCAGCTGGCATCCGCGGCGAAGTACCTCCTGGCTCCGGCCGCGGCGGGGTTCCTCATGCCGCTCGTCGGCGTTCGAGGGCTCGTCCTGCTCGACGCCAGCACCTGCCTGGTCACCGTGGGGTGCACCATGACAGTGCGCCGGGCTCTGGCAGCAGGTGCGTCGCAACGCGCAGCGATCCAGCCCGGTGACGACCACGATCTCCTGGCGGGCTGGAGGACCATCACCGCCTCCCCCGGCCTGCGCACCTCGTGGCTCTCATGACGCTGGCGACCCTCGCTATCGGAGTCATCCAGGTTCTCATCAAGCCGATTCTCCTGCCCACCGTGACCACCTCTGAGATGGGCATGATCGAGACCGTCGCAGCCACCGGCATGCTTGTAGGGGGCCGCCCTGGTCACCGCCTGGAAGAGCGCGCAGCCAACGACGCTGCTCGCGGCAGGGGCTGGCTGGGACAGGCGCTGCCATGGTGCTGGTCCCCCTGGGGCCCGGAGCCTGGTGGGTGACCGCCTGCGGGTTTCTCACCTTCGGCAGCCTTCCCCTGTCCCAGGCAGGTGCGGAGGTCCTCGTGCGCACGCAGGTCGACAACACTCGGCAGGGCACGGACCTGGGGCACCATCAGCCTGGTCACCCAGCTGGGCTACCTGGCGGCCTACCTGTGCCCGGGGTACTGGTCGACCGCGTGCTTCAGCCTCTGCTGGAGCCAGGACAGAGGTTGTCCGCCAGTCCGGAGCCGTCGTCGGCATCGGCCCAGGACGCGGCGCCGCACTGCTCGTGGGCATCATGGGGCTGGTCATGGCCATGGTGGCCCTCGGCGTCCGTCTCCAACGCCATCGGGCTCGCCTGAGCCAAGCGACAACGCAGGTAATAGGGCGGTGCCCCGACGACCCTGAGTCGTCGGGGCACCGCCGTACGTCAGCCTTAGCGGTCCTCAGCGGCCACAGAACCCCTCGGTGTAGTCCTTGTCGACGTCGGCACGCCAGGCGAACATGGAACGCACCTCACGGCCGGTGGCCTCGATGGGTGCGCCTCGCCCTCGGCGCGGAGCTTCTTGAACCCGGGCGCCGGCGGCCTGGTCGTCCATGAAGCGCTTGGGCGAAGGTCCCGTCCTGAATGTCAGCGAGGACCTCCTTCATGTGTCCTTGACCTCGGGCGTGATGACGCGTGACCGGAGACGTAGTCGCCGTACTCGGCGGTGTCGGAGCAGGACCAGCGCTGCTTGGAGATGCCGCCTCGTTGATGAGGTCGACGATGAGCCTTCATCTCGTGGCAGACCTCGGCGTAGGCCATCTCGGGCTGGTAGCCGGCCTCGACCAGGGTCTCGAAGCCGTACTGGATGAGCTTGGAGACGCCACCGCACAGGACGGTCTGCTCGCCGAAGAGGTCGGTCTCGGTCTCCCTCGCGGAAGGTGGTCTTGATGGCACCGGCGCGCGTACCGCCGATGGCCTGGCGTAGGACAGCACAAGGTCCCAGGCGGTGCCGGTGGCGTCCTGCTCCACGCAGACGAGCACGGGCACACCTCGGCCGGCCTCGAACTCACGGCGCACCGTGTGGCCGGGGCCCTTGGGAGCCACCATGACGACGTCAATGTCCGCGGCCGGCTTTGATGTAGTCGAAGTGGATGTTGAAGCCGTGGGAGAACAGCAGGGCGGAGCCGGCCCTTTGATGTTCGGCTCGATCTCCTCGCGGTAGAGGGCGGCCTGCACCTGGTCAGGGGCCAGGACGGTGATCACGTCGGCCCAGGCGACCGCCTCGGCGATCGGCTTGACGGGCAGGCCCTGCTCTCGGCCTTTGGCCACGGAGGAGGAGCCCTCGCGCAGGCCGACGACGACCTCCACACCGGAGTCGCGCAGGTTCAGAGCGTGAGCGTGTCCCTGGGAACCGTAGCCGATGACGGCGACCTTCTTGACTGGATGACGGACAGGTCGGCGTCGTCGTCGTAGAACTTCTCAGCTGCCATGATTGCTTCTCACTTCTCCCTTGAGTTGATCGGTGATGGATCGTGGGCCGCGTGATCGCCACGGCACCAGACTGGACAATCTCTTTGACGCCGTACGGCTGGAGAGCCGTCAGCAGAGCCTTGACCTTGGATTCTGAGCCGATGGTCTCGATGACCACCGACGTCGGGGCGACGTCGACGACGTGGGCGCGGAACAGGTCGACGACCTGGAGCACCGCAGTGCGGTTGGCGTCATCCGCGTGCACCTTTGATGAGGTAGAGCTCGCGCTCGACAGAGGTGTCAGGGATCCAACTCAACGATTTTAAGAACGTTGACCAGCTTGTTGAGCTGCTTTGTGACCTGTTCCATAGCTCAGCCCCTCAGCGTCGGCGATCACCGTGATGCGTGAGATATCCTCGTGCTCGGTGGGGCCGACGGCCAGGGAGTGGATGTTGAAGCCCCTGACGCGTGAACAGCGCCGATACCCGGGCCAGACGCCGGGCTTGTTCTCCACCAGGACGGACAGCGTGTGCTTCTCGCTCACGGCGCTCACTCTCTTCCCACACCGGGCCTGGCGCCGCGGGCGTGCTGGATCTCGTCATTGGAAACCCGGCGGCGACCATGGGCCACACCTGGGCGTCCGCGGAGACGATGAAGTCGACGACGACGGGGCGGTCGTTGATGGCATTGGCCTGCGCGATGACGTCGTCCAGGTCCTCCAGGCGCTCACACCGCAGCCCGACGGCCCCTGTAGGCCTCGGCCATCTTGACGAAGTCGGGAACCCGCTCTGTTCCGGCCCCGGTATGCAGGTCGGTGTTGGAGTAGCGCTGCCCGTAGAACAGGGTCTGCCACTGCCGCACCATGCCCAGCGAGGAGTTGTTGATGACAGCGACCTTGATGGGGAATGTTGTTGAGGGTGCAGGTGGCCAGCTCCTGGTTGGTCATCTGAAAGCAGCCGTCTCCGTCGATGAGCCACACGGACGGTCGGGGCAGGCTCCTGGCACCCATGGCGGCGGGCAGGCTGTACCCTACGGTGCCGGCACCGGCGGAGGTGAGCCAGGAGTAGGGGCGACGGAAAGTGAGGTAGTGCGCCGCCCACATCTGGTGCTGCCCCACACCCGTGACCCAGATGGTGTCCTCGGATGCGGCCCGGTCGAGGTGCGTGATGACCTCCTGAGGCTGAAGCAGTCCGTCGTCGGTATCGGTCCAGCCCGTGGGATAGGTGGCCTGGATGCGCTCGACCTCGCGCCGCCACGGCGTGATGTCCACCCGCCCCTCAGCGGAGACGTAGTCACGGAACTCGGCACTCAGGGCAGGAACGACGTCGGTCAGATCACCAACGATCGGGACGTCGGCGGTGCGGATCTTGAGATCTCGGCCGGGTCGACGTCGACGTGGATGACCGAGGCCTTCGTGGCGAAGGTGTCTGGCCTACCGGTGACCCGGTCATCGAAGCGGGCCCCTAGGCAGACGACGACATCCGCCCGTTGCAGGGCCCCGACAGCGGCAACGGTTCCATGCATCCCGGGCATCTGCAGATTGAGCGGATGCTCACTGGGCATGACGTCCAGCGCGGTCAGCGTGGTGACAAACGGCGCCCCTGATGAGATCGATGAGCTCGGCCAGGTCATCGGAGGGCACCTGCGCACGATTCAGGCCACCGCCGAGGTAGAGGACGGGACGGTCGGCAGCGGCGATCACCTCGGCGGCCTGAGCCAGGCGCCGCTGATTGGGCTTGCCGGGCAGACGGTAGCCAGGCAGGTCCCGAGCCGGGGGCCACACGAACTCAGTGAGCCCCTCCTGGGCGTCCTTGGAGATGTCGATGAGGACGGGGCCAGGACGACCGGTTGAGGCCATGTGGAAGGCCTCAGCCACACGCGGAACAATGTCCTCGGACGGGTGATGAGGAAGGAATGCTTGACGAAGGGCTATCGTGGCACCGACGATGTCGGCCTCCTGGAAGGCATCCGTCCCGATTCCACGACTTCCGACCTGGCCGGTGATGGCCAGCATCGGTACCGAGTCCATGTGTGCGTCAGCGATGGCGGTGATGAGGTTGGTAGCACCGGGGCCGGATGTCGCCACGCAGACTCCGGGCCGGCCGGTGACCATGGCGTAGCCCTCGGCGGCGTGGCCGGCACCCTGCTCATGGCGCACCAGAACGTGCCTGATCCTCGTCGAGGCGAGCAGTGGGTCGTAGAAGGGCAGAATGGCACCGCCCGGCATCCCGAAGATATCAGTGACACCAAGCTCTTCCAGCGCGCGCACCAGAGTCTGGGCGCCCTGTCATGACCTGTTGGTCCTGACGCGGGAGCGTCATCGCGGGTCATCGCTCGCTCTCCTTCTCCGTGCTTACCGTCCGGCGACCTGCCGGGTAATGAACGTTAGATCAGTGTTCACAGAGAGTCATATCGAGACACCTATTGTCTCGCATCGTGGAATCACGGACGTGGTGGGTCGCCCTGCGACCCGTCCCTCCCCGAACTGCTCTTTCGGAATCGTCTCCGGCCGACGAGCCCGGACCTTGGTATGCCATGAGCCCCGTCAGAGATGCCACAATACCCTGTTACTCATGACAAACATCCGCCGCGTCACTATCAGCGGCGAGACGGAAGGCGGCACAGCGACGTGGTCACCACTGTCCTGCACTATCTGTTAGACAACCCGGTTGTCATCGTGCTCCCTCATGGTCGGCGCCGGACTGTTGCTCTGGCGCGCCAGGCGCAGGAGCATACGCGTCCCGGCAACGGTCCTCCTGGCCGCCAGCACCGCTCTCCTGGGCTGGAAGGTGGCGCACGCCAATGTCCTGCACCACTTGTCCGAGAACGTGGTTCTCGTCCTGTTCCTCCTGGTCGGCACCGGGATGCTGCTGGGGCACGTCAAGATCAGGGCGAGTAAGCCTTGGGGCGGCGGCGGTCCTGTTCTGCGGCATCGCGTTGGCGGCCTGGGGAACGTCTGCAGCAACGCCGATTGAGGTTCCTCGAGAGCTGGGAACGCTAGGGCTGGCGATCTTCACCTTCGCCATCGGGATCCAGTCCGGGCCGAACTTCTTCCACGTCATCCGAACCGCCGGTGGTCCGTTGGCCATCCTCCTGGGCGTACTGAGCGTGGCGGCCCTGGCGGCCGTGGGGGTAGGACGTCTCCTCGGCCTCAAGGCATCGATGATCGCCGGCGCCTTCGCCGGCGCTGTTACCAACACTCCTGCCCTGGCGGCAGCCGGTAACGCTGCTGCCATGGCTGGTGACAAGGCAGGACCAGGAGACGCCACCGTGGCCTATGCCGTCACCTACCTCTACGGTGTCATCGGCATGCTGTTCTTTCTGTCTGCTGGCACTGCGTTACCGTCGCGGCGACAAGGACACCCCTTCTCCGCTCATCAACCGCACCATCCGGGTGGAGCGCGAGGACGGTCCGCTCCTGGGCAACATTGTCGAGACCATCTCGGGAGAGCTGCGATTCTCTCGCCTGCGTCGGGGCGAAAAGGGCCCGATCACCCGACCGACGAACGACGACCGGCTGTACAAGGATGATCTCATTACCGTCGTCGGCACCCAGGATGCCGTCAACCAGGCGATCAAGGCGGTGGGCTACGGCCTCGCACTCACTCATTGAGGACCGCAAGTACCTCGACTTCCGCCGTATCACGGTCTCGGACCCGAAGTCTGGCCGGCCGCACCATCGGTGAGCCTCGACATCGACCACCATTTCGGAGCAACGATCTCACGGGTACGCCGCGGCGACGTCGATATGGTGGGCACCCCGGATCTGGTGCTGCAGCAAGGAGACCGGGTTCGCGTCGTCGGTCCGACCGGACGCATGAAGGAGATCTCGACGTACTTCGGCGACTCGTCGCGAGGGCTGTCCTCCATCAACCCGGTGGCGCTAGGCCTGGGGATGGCACTGGGCATCTTCATCGGTGAGTGGAAGTTCCTCACGCCCACCGGCGCGACCTTCTCCATTGGATCGGCCGCCGGAACACCCTGGTCGGGCTCATCTTCGGGCGCATCGGACGCATCGGAAAGTTCGTGACCGCCATGCCCTTCACTGCCACGGCGGTGCTCTCGGAGTTCGGACTCTAGTCTTCCTGGCCCAGGCGGGCACTAAGGCGGGTGGCGAGATCGCCCACGCATTCACTGGAGGCGACTGGTGGAAGATCTTCATGACCGGATTCGTCGTCACCACCATTGTGGGACTGGGGATCTACGCCTCCATGCGCTGGGTGGTCAAGATGGGCGGGACCCGCCTGTCCGGCCTCATCGGAGGCGTTCAGACGCAGCCGGCGATTCTGGCCTTCGCCAATGAGCGCACCGGTGCCGACCCACGGGTCGCTCTGGGCTACGCAATGGTCTATCCCGTAGCGATGATCGTCAAGATCTTCATCGCCCAGGTTCTGGGTGGCCTCTAAGCCCCACTGACCGAGGCCGGCATTGTCTTTAGGCACTGCGAATTCCGCCGTTAGTCCTCCAGAGGCTGCTCCACCGCCTCGACGTGCGTGCGAGGAAGCGTGATGCGATCAGAGGTGGCCACGTCGTGGCGCCAGTTGTGGTCGGTGATGATACGAGCCAGGGCGAGCCCGACACCAATGGCAGTGATGACGAAGAAGACCTCAGACAGGTTCGCAGCAGCGTCACCGACGTCGACGCCCTTGTCCACCGATAACGTGTTGAGCGCGGAAATCGCACGGTAGAACGGAACCCCGGGAATCATAATGACCACCGCGGGCACCGACAGCGCCACTCGGGACAAGGAAGCCCGGGACACGAAGAGCTGGGACAACAAACCAATCGTCACCGCAGCCAGCCCTACAGCGAGCTGCCACGGAACATGAAAGACATCGATAAGGAGCAGCCTGCCCGTGTTGGCCAGTGCCCCGACAACGGCGGCCAGTGCGCTGGCCTTAGCGCCTGCATTGAACAGCATGGCAAATCCATAGGCTGCGATAAAAAGAGCAGAAGCAGCGCAGAAGGTAGAGCATTGGCCCTTCGAGCGCCGTGCCGCTGATCGTTTCAACATCCCAACGGAAGATGAAGGTGACCGTCCACACCGCAACACCGGCTGCGGCCATGACCATGAGGACGTAGGCGCTGCGGGACAGCGCAGAGGAGAAGTCCTGCCGGAAGAGATCCAGCATCGCAGTGACCATGGGGAAGCCGGGGATCAGGAACAAGATGGCTGAGATGATGCCACCCTGGTGGTTCCCCGCCACCACACCTGTCGCGTCCAGCGCGGTGACGACACCCATGTAGGTGCCCGACGCTGCAACGCCGCACACGAGCCAGGTGAAGAAGTGCTGGTAATGACGCTCAAGCATCTGCCGGCGAATGAACTGACCCAGAAATGCAGCCACGAGCACCGTCAGGCACTCGACCCAACCACCCTTGTTGAGGAAGCAGAATCCGGCACAGGCCACGCCCGATGCTGCGGCGTTGGCGAAGGCGTTATAGCGGGCGTGCATCTTCTCGACCTGCTCGAGTTTGGCCTCAAGGTGCTCAACGGTCTCGTGTGCGCGCAGATCGTGGACGATCCTGCGCAGCGCCTCCAAGCGGTCGACATTGACGCCGACCCGACGCACCTCGCACGCCTCGGTACGGAAGCGGTTACCGACATAGGACGAGGTGACGATCTCTGTCATTGTCACCGTAGCCTCGTGCCGGTCCAGGCCGACGGCGGAGGCCGCTCTGGCCATCGACGACTTGATGCGGTAGGAGCCTGCGCCTGCCGCAAGCATGAGGCGCCCGAGATGCAGCACCACATCGGACTGCTGCATGAGCCGGTCGGCGTCAAGGTTTTGCTCGTGGTCGCTCGAATGGGAGGAAGGTAGATCGGTGTCAGTCACGGAGACAATGGTGCACCGTAAGATGCTCCTGTGTCAGATCGAACGCGATCTCACCATGCCACCCCTGTTCATCGAGGGTGGGTTGCTGGTCTGTGGGGAGGGACCAGCGCCCAGGGTCTTGTGATCCTGGGGCTGGTTCTCCTCAAGATGTGCTCGGTGGTGTCTCTATCTCCCGCACTCCTGGCGGGTGCAGTACCATCGGCGCTGTCAGGCTTAGCCCGGGTTCGGGATGGGGCCGGGCGTTTCCTGTCGCTGTGACCACCGAGACGACTACTGGCAGTGCGTGTGGTGCCGTCTCGTGTTGTTGATTCGGTTGTGTGGTGGTCGCCCACCTCTTGCCACCGCCCACCCGGGGTGGGTGTGGTTGGGGGTGGGTTGGGTGTGACCGTATAGTGGACGCTTCGCACTTACTGCTGTCTCCCCCATGCTCCGTTCCTCCCTGTCCTTGTGGCGGGCGGGTGGTGGGAAAGTGTTGTTTGTGTCGGCCGATTAGTACCAGTCAGCTCCCAACCGTTACCGGTCTTCCACTTCTGGCCTATCAACCCAGTAGTCTGCTGGGGGCCTACCAGGACACCGAGGTGTCCTGCGGAGACCTTATCTTGAAGATGGTTTCCCGCTTAGATGCTTTCAGCGGTTACCCGTCCCGAACGTAGCCAACCAGCCGTGCCCCGGGCGGGACAACTGGCACACCAGAGGTTCGTCCGTCCCGGTCCTCTCGTACTAGGGACAGGCCTTCTCAAGTCTCCTGCGCGCGCAGAGGATAGGGACCGAACTGTCTCACGACGTTCTAAACCCAGCTCGCGTACCGCTTTAATGGGCGAACAGCCCAACCCTTGGGACCTGCTCCAGCCCCAGGATGCGACGAGCCGACATCGAGGTGCCAAACCATGCCGTCGATATGGACTCTTGGGCAGGATCAGCCTGTTATCCCCGGGGTACCTTTTATCCGTTGAGCGACGACCCACCCACACGGGATCGCCGGATCACTAGTTCCCTATTGTACCTGCTCGACCCGTCGGTCTCACAGTCAGCTCCCTTGTGCACTTACACTCAACACCTGGTTACCGACCAGGATGAGGGAACCTTTGAGCGCCTCCGTTACAATTTAGGAGGCAACCGCCCCAGTTAAACTACCCACCAGGCACTGTCCCTAACCCGGATCACGGGCCAAGGTTCAGGCACACGCCATAACCAGAGTGGTATTTCAAGAACGACTCCACCGCCACTGGCGTAACGGCTTCACAGTCTCCCACCTATCCTGCACATGCTATAGCGGGCGCCAATACCAAGCTGTAGTAAAAGGGTCCCGGGGTCTTTTCCGTCCTTCTGCGCGAAACGAGCATCTTTACTCGTACTGCAATTTCGCCGAGCTCATGGTTGAGACAGCGGGGAAGTCGTTACGCTATTCGTGCAGGTCGGAACTTACCCTGACAAGGAATTTCGCTACCTTAGGATGGTTATAGTTACCACCGCCGTTTACTGGGGCTTAAATTCACCACTTCACCCGAGGGTTGATGGTTCCTCTTAACCTTCCAGCACCGGGCAGGCGTCAGTCCGTATACATCGCCTTACGGCTTCGCACGGACCTGTGTTTTTAGTAAACAGTCGCTTCCCCTGGCCTCTGCGACCCACCCCCTAGCCCGCCACGGGCTTCAGGATCAGGGCCCCCTTCTCCCGAAGTTACGGGGGCATTTTGCCGAGTTCCCTAACCATGATTCACTCGTGCGCCCTAGGGCATACCTGCCCGACCACCTGTGTCGGTTTTAGGGTACGGGCGGCTGGCACCATCGCGTCGAGGCTTTTTCTCGGCACCCCAGGATCACCCTGCTATCCCCCACCAACGTGAGGTCACCATCACGCCTCACCCCCGTCATCAAAGACAGTCACCCCGGATTTACCTGGAGGACGGGCTGCGCGCTTGAACGGACCAAGCCATCAGGTCCGCCGGGCTACCACTGTGCGTCACCCCTGTTAACACGCTTGCCTACCTGCACGGAGGATCCCCAGACCCCACCACCACAACCACACCAATCCCCGAAAGGAGTAGGCGCGGCCTACATGGCGGCCGGGCGTGGGTTAGCACCCGCGCGTCAGCATGGGCGGTGCTTCGCCGGTACGGGAATATCAACCCGTCATCCATCGACTACGCCTGTCGGCCTCGCCTTAGGTCCCGACTCACCCAGGGCGGACTAGCCTGGCCCTGGAACCCTTGGTCATTCGGCGCTAGGGGCTTCTCACCCTAGTATCGCTACTCATGCCTGCATTCTCACTCCCGCACCGTCCACCAGCAGTCACCCACAGGCTTCCCCGGTGCAGGACGCCCCTACCACCCACGACCCCTGCCACCACACGCACAAGGCGTACGGTGAAGGGAACAAACGCCGTGGGTCCGCGGCTTCGGCGGTGTGCTTGAGCCCCTGCTACATTGTCGGCGCACGATCACTTGACCAGTGAGCTATTACGCACCTCTTTCAAGGATGGCTGCTTCTAAGCCAACCTCCTGGTTGTCTGCGCGACCGCACATCCTTTCCCACTTAGCACACGCTTAGGGGCCCTTAGCCGGCGATCTGGGCTGTTTCCTCTCGACCACGGGAGCTTATCCCCGCAGTCTCACTGCCACGCTACAACCCGCACGGCATTCGGAGTTTGGTTGACGTCAGTAACCCTGTGGGGCCCATCAGCCACCCAGTAGCTCTACCTCCGCCGGGCAACACGCGACGCTGCACCTAAATGCATTTCTGGGGAGAACCAGCTATCACGGAGTTTGATTGGCTTTTTCACCCTCACCCACAGCTCATCCCCCAGTTTTCAACCCTAGGTGGGTTCGGTCCTCCACACGCTCTACACGTGCTTCAACCTGGCCATGGGTAGATCACCCCGCTTCGGGTCCAGAACGCGCCACCACACTCGCCCCTGTTCGGACTCGCTCGCTACGGCTACCCCCACACGGGTTAACCTCGCGACACGCCACTGACTCGCAGGCTCATTCTTCAAAAAGGCACGCCACCACCCCCCACACACAAACGCGCGAAAAGGGCTCTGACGGCTTGCAAGCGCCCGGTTTCAGGTACTATTTCACTCCCTCCCTGGGGTACTTTTTCACCATTCCTCACGGTACTATCCACTCATCGGTCATCAGGAGGTATTCAGGCAGCCAAGTGGTCTTGGCAGATCTCACAGGATTCCACGAGCCCCGTGCTACTCGGGCACCACCCCAGACACACACCAACCAGTTCCGCCTACGGGGGTATCACCCACTACGCCACGCCTTCCCAGACGATTCAGCTACCAGCCAGCCATGCACCCGGTCTCCGGCAGAAGACCACAGGACAGCCCCCACAACCCCGCACACGCAACCCCTGCCGAGTATCACACGCACACGGTTTCACCATCATCCGCTTTCGCTCGCCACTCACTCACGGAATATCTTCTCCTACGGGTACTGAGATGTTTCACTTCCCGCGTCACCCCCACACCCCTATACAATTCAGATGCAGGTGACACGACATAACTCGTGCCGGGTCCCCCATCTCGAAACCCTCGATCACAGCCCGCCAGCCGGCTCCCCTGAGGAATATCGCAGGCCACCACGTCCTTCATCGGCCCCTGATGCCAAGGCATCCACCGAACGCTCATAAAAACAAACAACACAACACACGACAAAACACTTGTCGCAGACTTACAGTAAGATGCTCGCGTCCACTATACAGTTCACAACCAACCCACCCACACCCGCAACAGACCCCAACGCACCCCCCACACACCAGGCAGAGGACAGAACACAGAGACCCACACGGGCTGGGCAACCAGGGCGCACTGCCCCCAGAACCCCGACAGCATGCCACCCCAAACAGGGGCACCCACCAACCCCACCCCCACACAAAAACAGGAAGCAGAAGCAAGACAGGCGTGTTTCCTACACCACACAACACACGGCAACCAGCCACCCCGCACAACCGCGCAGGACAACCAGCCACCCTGCCTCCGCAGGAGCAGCCCCGGCCGGCCCAGACCCACCAACGGCCCAGACAAGATCAAACGACCAGGAAGCCACCCCACACAACCTATCCCTAGAAAGGAGTGATCCAGCCGCACCTTCCGGGTACGGCTACCTTGTTACGACTTCGTCCCAATCACCAGCCCCACCTTCGACCGCTCCCCATAGGGCCACGGGCTTCGGGTGTTGCCGACTTTCATGACGTGACGGGCGGTGTGTACAAGGCCCGAGAACGTATTCACCGCAGCGTTGCTGATCTGCGATTACTAGCGACTCCAACTTCACGGTGTCGAGTTGCAGACACCGATCCGAACTGAGACCGGCTTTAGGGATCTCGCTCCACCTCACGGTATCGCAGCCCTCTGTACCGGCCATTGTAGCATGCGTGAAGCCCAAGACATAAGGGGCATGATGATTTGACGTCATCCCCACCTTCCTCCGAGTTGACCCCGGCAGTCTCCCCGCGAGTCCCTCACCACAACGTGCTGGCAACACGAGACAAGGGTTGCGCTCGTTGGGGACTTAACCCAACATCTCACGACACGAGCTGACGACAACCATGCACCACCTCAGAACCAGCCCCCACAAGGGAGGAAACCCTGTCTCCGGAGCAGACCGGCACATGTCAAGCCTTGGTAAAGGTTCTTCGCGTTGCATCGAATTAATCCGCATGCTCCGCCGCTTGTGCGGGCCCCCGTCAATTCCTTTGAGTTTTAGCCTTGCGGCCGTACTCTCCCAGGCGGGGCACTTAATGCGTTAGCTACGGCGCGGAAGACCCGAAAAGGCCCCCCACACCTAGTGCCCAACGTTTACGGCGTGGACTACCAGGTATCTAATCCTGTTCGCTCCCCACGCTTTCGCTCCTCAGCGTCAGTAACGGCCCAGAGACCCGCCTTTCGCCACCGGTGTTCTCTCCTGATATCTGCGCATTCCACCGCTACACCAGGAGTTCCAGCCTCCCTACCGCACTCAAGCCGGCCCGTACCCACCGCAAGCCCCCAGTTAAGCCAGAGGATTTTCACGACAGACGCGACCAGCCGCCTACGAGTCTCTTTTACGCCCAATACTCCCGGACAACGCTCGCGCCCTACGTATTACCGCGGCTGCTGGCACGTAGTTAGCCGGCGCTTATCCAGCCACCGTCAACCCACCCACAAACGAGGCAGGCCTGCTTCACTGGCGAAAGAGGTTCACAACCCGAAGCCTCCATCCCTCACGCGGCGTCGCTGCATCAGGCTTGCGCCCATTGTGCAATATTCCCCACTGCTGCCTCCCCGTAGGAGTCTGGGCCGTGTCTCAGTCCCAGTGTGACCGTCCACCCTCTCAGGCCGGCTACCCGTCACCGCCTTGGTAGGCCATCACCCCACCAACAAGCTGATAGGCCGCGAGCCCATCCCCCACCAAAAACACCAAAAAAGGCGCAATCTTTCCCAGGCCCACCATGCGACAGACCCAGAATATCCCGTATTAGCCACACTTTCATGCGGTTATCCAGAAGAAGGGGGCAGGTTACTCACGTGTTACTCACCCGTTCGCCACTCATCCAGAACCAGCAAAACCAGTCCCTTCACCGTTCGACTTGCATGTGTTAAGCACGCCGCCAGCGTTCGTCCTGGAGCCAGGATCAAACTCTCCAAACAAAAACCAACAAAACCCCAACCAACCCCACACAACAAAGCATGAAGCTAGCCAGAGCAACAGTCAGTAAACAGCCCAGAAAACCAGACCACATAGCCCCACCCAACCCCACAACAGGAGCCAGGCAAACCAAAACAAAACAAGCCCCAAAAACACACACAACAAAACAAAAAGCCCACCATGCACAGCCCCCAGGACCAAATGGCATAAAAACATGACACACTATCGAGTTCTC
>BNJU01004828.1_pt1 | contig 139178 bp, 145 predicted proteins | sample 8539281 | NCBI WGS metagenome assembly BNJU01 (sample SAMD00202456, study PRJDB9452) | human saliva metagenome | isolation source: human saliva | place: Japan | reverse complement strand
GCACCACCGTGAACTTACCAGTTCACTTCAAATCGACGACGTTGACGCCGTTGTGGGAGCGGGTCGGTCGTCAGTGGTCACTGCGCGCTCTCCGGTAGTGAGGAAGGCCTCTGGCGCGAGTGCGCGACGAGACTGATGAGCTGGGAGGAGGGTGCTGTGCGACGGAGGTGAGACCGGGGTGGGGCTGGCGGCAGGGTGTGGAAGGTGATGAAATTGGCGAAGGATTCGCCCTCCTGATGTCCTGCTCGGGTGAGAAGACAGATGGGGTGGAGTGCGGGCGTTGTGGCAGTCATCGGAGGAAGTCAGCATGATACCGTCGGAGGGCTGATGCTCATGAGCCCATGCAATCGGTCCAAATCCTATGGGCGCAGCACTTTTGTCCTGTTGTCCCCTCGAACAGGTGCAGTGCCATAGCTTGGCCCGTGTCAGGGCGGATGCGGCACCGCGCAGTGGCTGCCCCTGCTCCGCACAAAGAGCGGCCTGACGGACCCTCACTGGAGCTGAGAGGTACTCAGATGAGGGGTGAGCGACTGGCGGGCGATGGCAGGCTCTCCTCGTTGGTGCGCACCACGAGCACGGCGACCTTCGAGTCCGGGGTGGAGAGTGACACACCGGCGGCTCGTCGAGGCGGAACGGCGTTGAGCTCGGAGTCGGTCTCCACGCCCATAGGCCAGGCGCTCTCGCCGAAGCTCACGCGCAGGTTCGGCGTCATTCTCGCCGATGCGGCGGTGAAGGTCAGCGCGCAGGGCATGACTGGCAGTGGCAGGCGCCACGCCACTTCACGAGGCCGGTGCAGATGAGATGTCCATGGCCTCGCGGGCCTCCTGCTCATAAAGCGCCAGATCGCCTTCCACACCTCGCACTGTCGTTGTCCCCAGGCCCCTAAACGCCCAGCCGCGGTTGAACAGGTAGTCGATCTCGTCGATCGACACCAGCCACCATGCAGGTGGAAACGGCGGCCGGTCGATATGATGCGCCTCCGCACCAGCCCCTCCAGCGGGTCAGGCCCATGGGTGTCCACAGCGTCGCGGCGACCGCCGAGGCCAGGCGTTGTTGCCCAGGTGCAGGACGACCTGCGCGGTCGTCACTTGGTCCAGAAACTGCAGGCGCTCGGAGACGAACTGGTGGCTGGTGCCGTGAGCGTAACGGCGGATGGAATAGGTGTCGGCCTCTTGGTCAGCACTATTGGCAGGCAACACCTCCTCAGGCGGAGTCTGGAAGAAGGCGGTGTCGAAGACGGCCACGTACGTCGGACGGAGCCGGCGGCGCAATATACGCAGGGTGGGCAGGGTTGTGCAACGGGCGTGGCACGAGCTGCTCGTGCGAGCCACGGCGTGTCGTCGATAGAGGGCCGGGCCGGAGAAATGGCGCCGCCCTGGACGACGCGGTGACCCCACAGCCACGTGGGCGTCGGCCAGCGACGGGCCCTGCTCCTCGAACAGGCGCAGAGTACCTCAGCAGGCCAAGCCGTGGTCGAGACCCGGCTCCGGTGATCTCGGTGCGCTCACCGCCGTGCTTGTTGATGGCGCCGGTCTCCTCCGCCGATGCGCTCCACACACAGGCCAGAGGCGAGCAGGGCCCCCAGGTCAGGGTCGACCAGCTGGTTTGATGGAGGCCTGAGTTGATAGCAAGGACGGTGCGCTGAGTCACGGGAATTGCCTTTCAAGAGCGGTCAGGGGATGAGTGCAGGGATGACTGGATGACTGATGAGGGATCTGGGCGACTCAGCGGCACGGGGCCAGGCCCCGTGCCGCTGAAACTCAGCCCTGGGCCTGGACGGCGGCTGGCGACGGTGTTGATGATGTCCTGCAGGGCGCCGCGCGGAGGTCGTTGACCGGCTTGTTGAGCCCTGGAGGACCGGGCCGATGAGCAGCAGCGCGAGCGCTGGACCGCCTTGTAACCGTGTTGCCGCTGGACGGGTCCGGGAAGATGAAGACATTGGCCGCCCGGCACGAGCGAGTCAGGGGCCTTCTTGGCGGCCTGCGGTCAGATCGATGGCGGCGTCGTACTGGATCGAGACCTCGGCGGCGGTCAGGCTCATGGCCATGCAGCTCAGTGGCCTCGCAGACTGTCGACATCCGCGCCGCGGGGGTCCCGGTGGAGAAGGACAGCGTCGCCACGCGTCGACCTTGAACTGACGGTGCGTGGCGGCCGAGATCGCGATGTCGGCCAGCTCGGCGTTGGGCTCGGGTTGACAGCGCGGTCGCCGTAGACGAGCACGGTCCTGCAGGAGCATAGGAAGACCGAGAGACGATGGGGTCCCCGGCTTGAATGTGATCTGGAAGGACAGGACGTCGTGTGGGCGGTGGTGTGGGCTGCCCGGAGACCATGTGCCGTCAGCGTCCTTGTCGGACCATCGTGCCGAAATGGGACGTCCTGGACTCTCGCGGGCCTGCTCAGGGTGACCCCTTCTTGGCGCGCAGGCGGGCGAACTCCTCGTGCTATCAGCAGCTCGGGGTGGTGGTGGCGATGACCCGGGCGTGATCCAAACCCAGCTCGGTGGCGCGGGCGCGCACCGTGGTCTCGTCACCCAGCGGCACCAGGTCGGCGATGCCGCGGCGCGGGATGGCGTCGGCGGCCGCAGGACCCGGTCGTCGTCGGGCTCTGAGCGGGACGATCGTCCTGCGGTTGGTGCGTGAGCACTCCACCAGGCCTGGAACATGATGATGGGGGTGACGACGCCGAAACCGACCTCCAGGGCGGACAGGCTGTCGACGTCGGCTCCTGCTCAAGGTGATGCGGCGACGTCGATCATCGAGCCGTGCCTGACGACCCTGGAGGCCAGCCGCCGAGCCTGGTGGCGTGTCGGTCATGACCGGGATGTTGGCGGTCCCAGCCCCTCAGGCGCAGCGCGGCGGGTGCCACCTCGAGCCATGGGTGAGCACGAGGCCGGATTGGGATCAGGAAGCTGGAGGAGGCCTGGGCACCATGAGCGAGATAATTTGTGGCGGAACGGTCAGCCCGGCACGATAGCGAGCTGGCCGGCGGTCAGGCGCTCAGGACGTGGGGAATCTGGCACGGACGGACTCGGCCTCGCGGTCAGGAAGGTCTTGTCGCCGGCGATGAGAGTGCCCTCGACGTCCAGCCTCGTGCACCGCCGGGGCGGCCAGGGCAACACTCGAGCGTACGGTGAGTGATGCCCTCGATTCGGCCAGGCCTCGGTGATGGGCCAGCGGTTCTCGGGGTGGCGCTGGCCTGACGGCGACAGGTGCGGGCGTGGTTGTCAGCGATCTCGGTCATGGAGACCTCCACAGGCTGTGACGTCCTCCACGTCGTGCTGACCGAGACCACGAAACAGGATGGTACCGATGTTGGCGGCGACCCTGGCGTTGAAGACCCAGCTCGCGGGGTTTACCAGCGACGTCGGTAGTCAAACCGTCGATGATGACGACATCGTGCTCGTGCCAGGGCTCGAGCAGGCGTCGACGATGCGAATAGAGCCTCCTCAGGAGGTCAGCGTGGAACTCGTCCAGGTCGCCGACTGCGCTCGGCGGGCGTGGTGGAGCAACGTTTCAGCGGGAGGTGAGAAGGCATCGCCTCACGGCTCTCCACGAAGGGACGGAAGACGCCGACCTTGAAACCACCTTGGTCAGGCAGGAGATGATCGAGTACATTGAACTTCCCGGTTCCAGCGTTGGGTGGGCGATGTAGATCCACACACGCGCACGTTGGGTCCTTCTCGCGTTGTCTTGGAGTCAAGGCTAAGCTCGTTCAGTGCGTACTGGGTCCCGATTAACTTCTGCGGGTTGTGCGACCAAAGGCGGTCTCGTGTGTCTTGTGATGTGAACTTGGGCACATGCGTACGGCTCAATTAGGGTTCAGGGGGCTGGGGGACTAGTCGGCTCAGGCGGTTTACTCCCTGCCGGCACCCGGATGGGACTGTGGTTCGCGCCGGTATTGTCAGGGTCGACGCTCACAGCGCGCAGTGGGCCGCTGGCGGCTACTCGGCGTGCCCTGGGAGAGCCAGACCGTATGCTGGCGACAGGTCGTTCGGCTCAGGAGAAAAGAGGGCGACAGCAGGATGCGCATTCTGCGCCGCTACGGCTTGTTGCAGCTCAACCGGCGTGCCCTGATCCTGTCCGGCATGTGTTCCCGGTCAGGGCTCCGACCGCGCTGCTTGAGGTGCAGGAGGTCAGCTCGGTGGGGTGGATGCCGTAAACCGTAGCCCACAGTTGGCGACAGCAGACCATTGTGCTGACGGTCGGTGTCCGACAAGGCGCTGCGCAGCGGAGTGGACAGACAGTTCGCCGGTAGCGCTGCAGAGCCACCACGGCTGACCGGACGGAAAAGGACCATGCCCGGGGTTCCCGGCAGAGACCGCCGATTCAGGCTGGTGCTCTCGCCCGCCGGGTGTGGGGAATCTTTCCTGGGACATCCAGCGGACGTGGCCCGGGGCCCTCACGGGCAGGAGACGGGTTGTGGGACCGGAAAGGGCTCCACGCCAGGGCGACGTCTCGCGCGGTGAACTCTCCCGACCGTGAGCAGATGCTGATCCTGACCTCTCGTGCTGCTGGTGGCGGACAGGACGGGCTCGCCGGGGTGATTGCTCTCCCGATCGTCGCAGCAGCCTGGGGCAGCGAGACCTCGTCGGGGCCGGCGCGCGGGGTAGGAGCTCGAGCTCAGCAGGCTCGCGATCTCCGCCTGATACGGAGGGATGTGCCGCTGAGGTGATGGCCAGTGGGATTGGGCCAGCTACCGCCGACAGCAGCGTCGCACAGGTGACATCGTCCGGGGAACGAGGGACGGCGGGAGGTGGATGGGACGACCGTGGGGTTCATGGCGGGGCTGCGTGGGAGGATCTAGAAGGCCTAAGGGGCCAGCGGGGCGGCAAGTGCTGGTTGAGTGAGGATCCGAGATGAGGACGTGACGTGGTCACGATAGCGACGCCTCCCACAGTGACGGGCTCCGCTGAGGCTCACGGTGCCAGCGACGCCTGGATGACCAGGGCCGTACCGACGGTCAGCGGACCGAGGAGGACCGATGGCGGGGCGGGGCGTAGACGATGACGCACCACCTGAGGCGGGCACAACCCAGCGCTGCCTGGACGTCGGCGCTGATCGGGACGGCGATAACCCGCATCAGCGAGAGGGTGGCAGGCTCGGCGGTGCCGGGGAGCTCTCAAGGAAGACCAAGTTCAATGATGGCAGATGAGTCTCTGGAGGGCAGCGCCATCGACTTGATGTCGTCGGCATCTTGCCTGACGAAATCTACATAATCATGCAGAACACTCTTCATACTGATGAATACAGTGACGTTCAGGATAAATCGCGTCCAACGCTCAGCGTGAGACCGAGATGTCGATGTCAGACGGGCCTTCGCGGGCGAAATACTCGCTGGTGGGGCCCTGTTCCGTGAACCGGAGAAATGGGACACCGGTGTCGCTCTGTCCTAGCGCAGCAGGGCAGAGCGGAATAGTCAGTGCGACGAGACTGGCTCAGACCCGCTGATCCATACGCTAACCAGACGGCGGCCTGCCAGGGAGCCGAGGACGATGACGATCGGTGCGCAGATCACGGTCCAGCGACATCGGTGGTGTTCCAGCCCGGCCGAGATGAGAAGGCAACGGTGAGGGTTGACCAGGAAGAAGAACCAGGCCCTCGTCCCAGGAGGCTTTGACAGGTGCAACGGCACCAGGAAGTACATAGGTCCACCAGTCCACCGGCGTTGGCGACCATCGTCATTAAGCCGGCCAGGCTAAATAAACCAGACGGAAAGGCGGCCGCTGGTCGTCGGGGTACGAAGTGCCGTGGTTGCCTTCTGTATCTCAGTGTCAGGGCGGGTCAACGCCACTGCGTCACAAGCGCCGTCCAGACCCCCTCCTGCTCGTCGACGATCGTTGGATAATTGATACTAGAGCAACGGATGACGCCATGAAATCCAGGTCGAGTCGTTGGAGCCGGAGCAGGAACAGGGCGCCAGCGACCCCATCAGGACCCAGGACGAGCCTCCGCAGCATGCGAAAATCGCGCGTCGCGGCACGAAAACACACAACGGGTCCCCGATAATGACATGAGCAGAATTGCCCCAGTGGACTCCGGCGGTAGTACCGCAGTGCACAGTGCCACAGCGACGGTGGCGCCCCGAGCAGGGCAATCTTGCGATACCACAGGGCCCGACGACCATATGAGCAGGATCAAGGTGGTGGTCAAGGTGGGGGCACGAGCCTGCCTCGCAGCGTTGAAGAGTTGAGAAGGACGTGAAGGATCAGGACGTGGGACTTTTGCTCACCCTAGCGGGCGGACGCCGACAGCAGGCGATGTTGGGATCCTCGCCGTCGGCGTCATTGAGTACGTGCGGCGCGGCCGCCCGCCAGGGCCGCTCAGAGCCCAGCTGCGGCCTCAGGAAGGTCGCGGAGATCTGAAGTCCTTCGACGTTGCGTACTCAGCGTCCTCGTGCTCCGATCAGTGACGTTCATCTCCGGTCCACCTCAGCGATGGTGGCCAAGAACTCAGCCCAGTAGTCGTGTCGCCCAGGCCGAGGCGACGACCGCCAGGCCGGGTCCTCAGGCAGGCGTTGCACCAGTAGCCGTAGGCCACCAGGTTCTTAATCCTCGGCCTCCCCACTGAACACGGCCGAAGTCGGTGTCCAGGACTCCGCAGTGCCGCGCCAGGAGATCCTGTCCCCTTGGCGTGGACGTGTCCGAGGGGCCCACGCAACAGTGGCAACACGATCAGGTCCATCTGCTGCAGAACAGGTTGGAGAATTCCATATTGCTTGATGTTGGTCTTGGTCTCTCGACAGCCCGCTCGAAGGAGGACGTTGAAAACCAGTTGCCAGGTGCAGCTCAAGCAGACCTGGACGTCGTTGTCACGGGCCAGGCGCGATCTCCCTGAAGAAGGGCTGACACTCCTGATCCAGAATCCATGTCAATCCACGTTCAGGGTTGACAACCCAGATGGGGTACTTCGCGCTCGCGGTGCCCGGTTCCGGACATGGTACGATCTCCTTGACCCCAGGCTACAGCCAGCCAGGCAGATGTACGGATGTCCTCAACGCGATTGAGGCCCTCGTTGGGCAGCGGCAGGATGGGGTTTCCGGTCTTGCCGAGCGTCATCCCTTGTCCTTAAACAGGCCCAGTTACTCGTCCGGGCGGTGGGTGAAACAGGAGGGCGTCGACAGGAACGATGCGAGGGGAGGATGAAGCCTCCGACGTTCACCTCCGCCCAGTCCGGCTCCTTGAGGACGTCAGGGCGCATCAAGCAGGGCGGTCACCGGACAGGCAGTGCCCAAGCGCCGTAGACAGATCGCATAGAGGTCTCCTTGTGCGTCGTTCGGTACGTCGTTGTGTGGTGTGTCACGAGGCTGTCAGCGCAGTCGGCTGACGGCCTCTCTTACAAACTCCAGACTCAGGCAGGTCGCGACGTCGACCGCCCCGGCTGCCCGGCCGAAGCAGGCCACGGCGACTCAGCCAGGAGCATCTCGCGGTAGCCGTCGGCGAAGCTGGCGCAGCGGCAGGAGCGCCTGCTCGGGGGTGATGCCGGCGATCTGCTGGAGAAGGCGGGCCTGGTAGGTGAACTGCTCGATCTGGGTCGGTCCGACCCGCCGAAGGCCATGGAGGAGCCAGTGCGGAAGTAGGTAGGTTGACCGGGACACGGCGGGCCCCCGGCGGCTGGGGCGACGTCGTCGATCTTGATCTCACCACCGGGCCAGGTCCCGAGGTGACCCTTCGTGCAACGTCGACCATGAGGAGTTGGGCAGTCCCAGGCCACGCGCAGGCAGGAAGGTGCCACGCGCCGCTGGCGAAATGCTGCCGGTGAAGATGGCGACGTCGTCGTTCTCCGCAGCTCAGCCATTGACATGGCAGGTCGCGGTGTCGAGGCAGTGCCGCGGTGACGTGGCCCGGTGCACAGGGCGCTCTGTGGAGGTCATCATGGCGGCGGACCGAATGATGGAGACGCGAAGATGACCTCGGCGGTGTCGATGAGGTGGCTACCGACGTCCCCCAGGGCTGAGCCCATGAGGCCCCTAGTAACGCCAGATGCAGGGTGGAGGGTCGACGCCGTAGTCGCTGGTAACCGTCGAAGTGGTTGATCTCGCCAGGTGGCCCTCGGCGACGAGTTTGGCGACTCGGCAACAGCGGCGTGCGGTAGGTGAAACCCACGCCGGTGACGACGCCGGCTTCTTTCTCGGCCTGGGCCATGGCTGGGCGCTCTCCACGTGTCACCGGGGCTTCTCCTCGGGACGTGCTTGCCGACATGATGGTCTCGGCGATCTCGCGGTGGGGCGTTGCCCCGATGGAACGATGTCAATGTCCGGGTCCTCAGCCACCGCCAGTCGTCCACGGCACTCATGTGTGGCGGCAGGCAGCGATCCTCGGCAAGGGGAGGTGGCGTCGGCGATGGTGCAGACGGACCTGGGCCCGGATCGAAGACGGTGCCGACCTGACGCCAGGCGTTGGCGTGAGTGGTCCATACCGGCGCCGATGACGGCATCTAACAAAAATAGATACTCATGGTTACTCAGATATATCTCATGTTGACGGGTGACTGGTTGAAGTCTGTGAACATGAATTCACGCGCGTGAACTGTGACCCTCGGTCACCGCGTTCGGCGGTGGCGATGTCACCGGTGATCTTCGTCCTGACAAAGGAGGCCGTTCCGATGGCGGGGCAGAGTCTGGGACCGTGGTCACTCGGTCCGGCAGGCAAATCAGCGCCGCCTCCGACACGGTCGGTGCCAGCCAGCTCAACAGGACGTAATGCTCGTCAACATGTTGTCCCGACTCTAGGTTTCAGATGCCGTGACATCTCAAGACACTGGGGCAGGGTGGATCAAGGCATTATCGTCTGCAGCCGGCAAGGCTGGTTGGGTCGTTGGGGTGATGCCTGGCGTGTACTGCACGAGGGCGGGGGCTACTGGGCAAGGTTCAGGGGTACTCACGGGGGTTCTCGTGCAAGTACACAACCCGATCAGTACACCCCACCCTCGTACAATAAACCGGCCCGAGGAGGGCCGGGCCAGGCACCGGCGTTGATCAGTGCCATCAGGTCATGTGCAGGAGGCAGAGGGGCCACGAACAGAAGATGGGGCCCGGACCTGGACGCAGGTGATACCAAGGACCCAGCCTATCACGAACGCGAGGCCCGGCGTCCACGCAGTGGATACTCTCCGCTGTCGATATGCCGGAGACCCAGTTCTGGTCTTTTCTCTAGCACGCGCCTATGCGGTGTTAGAAGTCCGCTGTGTGACACCTACCAGTACGACCTGCAAGCCTCTTTCCATCGCTCGCCTCGCTAGGACGACCCGCCCCATCGGGTTCCCGTTCGAGCAGAGCGTCTCAAATCCATGACACTCACATGATCTCAGAAGTGAGACAAGACAGTATCGCTCGTCAGCGCCCCGGATGAGGCTCGCACGACTCGGCTCAGGACAACGCGCGGAGCCTCGGTTCCAGTGGCTGCCCGACCGCGATCGTCGTGGACGTGACCCAGCGCGTCAGCACACCAGATCCACGACCCCTCTCCCAGGAGTCCCTCAGGCTACACTCGACCTGATCAGTGAAATTCCTCCTCAGGAGCCAGGTAGGTGCTGTCGTAGGAGGCCCAGGGCGACGTCGACCAGGTTCGGCGACTTCGCGCAGGACAGGCACGGCGTCGATGGCCAGGACGCTCGTTGTGATGACCGGGCGGCTCAGAGGTGGTCTGCATACCTGGTGGCAGAACGCGATCCTCGCTGCGTACCTCAGAAGGCCAGACCGGCCGTCAGCACTGGGCCAACAGTGCTCACGGTCGTGTCAGGGCCACGTCGGTCGGCGCAATGATCGCCCGGCTGCCAGATGGTCGACGACGAGGCGCGCGGCGGCCTCCTCCAACCCCGCACGAGTCGACCGCCACCAGGACTGCGTCGCCACGACGCACACGGGCACTTCTCGCCGATGCCACCAGGTCCTGCCGAGCAGCCAGTGAGACGAAGATGATACCCAACGCACGCCGAGCAGACTCTCGACGGCCTGGTGGGACCTCAGGCGATCCGAGCAGACACGTGACAAACAGGTTAACGCCGCGCCAGGCAGCCCCCGTCCCAAACGAGCACGACTGCTCCAAAGAAGCGTGCGCAGGTTGACAGCGCAGGCCGATGCTCGGCGCTTCCGGGCCAAGCGAGGCCGAGACGTTGACCAGGCGGCCGACCCTGCCACCTCCCAAAAAATGCGCTCATGGTGCAGACAGCGACCAGGGGGCTCAAGCCGTGAGACCAGGCTGCACAAGACCCCCGGCAGCGCGGGCGACGTCGCTCTGGTGCCGACATGGTGGACACCGTCATCCTCGCTTCCCCGCCAGACTGTCAAACATAGTGCCCAGCCGTGCGCAGGCTACAGGCCTGAAACCAGGTCAAGGTGAGCCCGAACCGGTGCGCGTGGCGATGAGATGCAGGAAGATGAGTGCCAAACCGGGGAGGGTCTCGCTGAGCAGATAGTCCCAAGGATGATGTGGGTCATCAGCCGATCGATGAAGCAGCCGGCCCGCTGCTCACAGCCGATCGAGAGGATTGGACTACGGCTCGCAGCGCCCGTCTGGCGCCGGCCGAGGGATGACGAGCTGCAGCAGGGTCGGGAGCCCAGAGCAAATGATCAGTAATACACCCAGACGAGTGCGCTCGAGAGCGGGCAAGTCGTCTGAGCGGGTTTCAAGCATCCCCTGGCCTGACGGCAGAAGAGGACGCGTGGGCGACCAGCAGACCAAATACGCTCCAGGTGGGCGAGACCTCTCCCAGCCACAGGACATCAGAAGAACCCATTCACTGCCCACCGAAACCCTTATCGAGACGACCTTTCCCTCACGTATCGCGGTCAGTGCCCCCCTTTCCAGAATAAGACCACCAGTTCGCTTAACGAAAGGTGACGAAACTCATGAGGATGCGCATAGAAACAATTTCACTGTGGATGAAGCCTCGTGGACCGGTGGAAATGGGAAGTGGTTCAATTCGATGAGGCAGAGCCACAGGAAAGTACGCCAAGGAGGTGTACACCAGGAAAATCGAAGAAGGACAAGGATGGATCCTTGATGAGGTCTGCGATATAAAACAGAATGGGACAACGCGCGACGACCTTGTGGCCACAACGCCACCGGGTCTCGAGGTCAGCAGGCGGGGCTAAACCCGCAGAGTACTCTACACGACGCAGAAGGTCCTCCAGTGGCGCCAGGCGGCGAACGGTGCAACAAATACCTCAAGGAATCCATGCCGGTGCTACTGGACCTGCTGAGGCGAGCGGTGAGCTCGACGACGACCGCCCCTTACACCCAGCCGTAAGGTGCGGCGCCAATGACGCCCTCGCCCCGATTGCGGAAAGCTACCGAGCAACTGCGGGGCAAGTAAACGACCAAGGCCGGTCCGTTGCCGCAGCTCCATAAAGATCCCAAGGCGGTGACAGATCAGCTGAACCCCAGGTTCCTACAGTCGCACAATCCTTACCACCAGACCGACCTCGGAAGTTCACCGGACTGCTGCGCGGCATACTCTGGACCTTCACTCGCTCAATCGAAACAACGAAGCACATCATTTCCGCCTGGACCGCCGTGGATGCGCTACATTCCTGCAGGCGGACTTCGATAACGCTCAGGTTCATCAACCACAGCGTTGCTGGGCAGGGACCGGACATCTCACGCTCCTGGGAAGAACGACCAAGCCACCATCGGTCGAACAACCACCTCGGTGCGCTACGCCTTCCTACGACCCAGCGGGCGCGAGGTCCTGGGCATCTCTGGGAGCAGGTCAACATCAGCTCAACTGCACCACAGCCAACCGGATGAGCAACGAAAACCAGTGAGCGTAGCTCCTCTACACCCTCCGTACCCCGGCTGCATGACCTGGACACAACGCCTGACCAAGGCCGAAGACTGCCTGGTCTCCGCCCACTCAACCCTATCACCGCCATCATCAAAATCCAGACCTATACATACCTGGCCAGGACAAGACCAAATAAATACCTCCCCAGATTCCCAAAACACCCGACGTCCACAAGGCGTACAGGTCAGAAGCCTCCCAACCCCTCAACCGGGCATTCCTACATGAGGCGCAAGACGCCCGGGCACTTTGACAGGCACCCAGGACAGTTGTCAGCCCGGACGGACCCGATCGCTCTGGTCGGCGTCCTCAGAGCCGCACAGGACGACGACGCCCGACCGACGGGTGGTCAGGGGCATCGAGGTGGGCGTCAGCCGGTGCTGCCCGAGAGCGCGCGAACGCGACGTCTCAGGCCTTGAAGGTACGCGTGCCCTCGAGGGTAGGCGCGCGCCTTGCGGGCGTGCTACCAGTTGGCGATGGCCGGAGTCCTGCTCGGCCTCCACCAGGATCCAGTCGCGGTAGCCGTGGTCCTGAACTTCATGGGCACGCGTAGGGCTCGAAGCCGATCGTGCCGTCAATGCGGGACGGTGAACATGACCGCTTCAGGAAGGAGTCGAGGAAGCGAGCGCTCGGCGGCCCTGGACTCGCCATCTTCTCGGGGCGCACGTCCTGGCGGAACGTGCTTGATGCGGCCGATGGTGGCTCCAGGCCTAGCGTGCCGTCGCCGTGTCGCCCACGCAGTGGCCGGTGTCGAACAGGAGCGAGACCCCGCCGGGTCGGTCAGCTCCGTGAGGACGGATGGTCTCCTCCTTGGTCGTGGATGACCGTGCCCAGGTGGTGGTGGTGGTGACGAGGCCTGAGGCCGTGGAGGGCGACGATCGCTCGAGGCGGTTGAGGCCCTCGGCCAGGACCGGCCACTGCTCCTCGGTGAGCACCGGCGATGGTGCGAAGATGCGACGTCGCGGATGAAACTGAACCGAGCCGGTCTGCTTCGCGGGAGACGACGACGCGGTGCGCGCCAGGGGCGCCAGGTAGGCTGGTGGCCTCGAACTCGGGGATGACGGCCTCGACGCCGTCGCGCAGGGCTTAGCGGAGGAGAAACCACTGGGCGACGAGTCTTGATGCCGTGACGTCGGCGGCGGCCTTTGACCTCCCTCCCTTTGGGCGGGAAGAAGTTGCAGCAGTCGTGCCCGCGAGAAGCCGGTGTCGGCCAGGTCGAGGAGCATGTCCTCCTCAGTGGTGTTGGCGCGACGACCCGGGGATGTCGTCGTGCGCCACGGTGATCGGGTGCATGCCCCAGGAGATGCTGTGGAGGGCTGGAGATGGCGGTTGTGGGTCGAGTGCGAGTTGACATCGCTGCTCGCGCTGTCTGGCTGAGCTCCAGCTGGCCGGGTGTCTTGCCAGTGCAGTGGTGGTGGTGCAGTGCCTGCGAGCAGGGGCGGTGCGACGGTGGCTGAGTGCGCGTTCGAGCTCGTGGTCGCAGTGGTCAGTGCCCGCAGGCGGGTGCCGGCGCCGTGCAGCTGGGCCCGTGGCCCAACGAACCTCAGCAACAGATTCTGTCCTGTTACACCCCTCAAAATCCGGACTCCTGGAGGCAGCGTGTCATGGGCGAGGCCAGGAGTGCAGAGCTGCTCCATCGTCGACCCGATGCTGCTCCAGGGACTCTGTCCTTGGTCTCCGGCATGATCTTGAACAGGATGACGGCCACGACCAGGTTGAGCACACACGCAGATGGTGTAGGTGACGCCGCAGCCCAGGGTCTCCATCATCGGCGGGAAGGTCCAGGTGACGATGGCGCTGGCGGTCCACATGACAGAAGATCGCCGTGCCGTTCATCGATGCCGCGGATGTTGGCAGGAGATCCGCCCATCATCGAAACCACACGATCGGCGCGTTGGAGGATCATGCGTGAGCATGAAGACGGACGCACGGATGAGCTGGGCGGGCCCAGGTGGCGGGTGGTGTGTTCGCCATGTTGCGGGCGCGATGAAGAACTGGAAGGTCGCGGCGATGCAGCGGGGTGACGCCACGCCGATGACGTCGCGACGATGAGCACCTGGCGGCGCCGGAAACCTCAGGACAGGCCAGATGCCGATGGCGTAGACCGATGACCGACGCGACGCCGTTGAAGCCACCTGCGCGGTGATGGATGCGACGTGGGATACGCCGGCGTACTCGCAGCACCTTGCGTAGTACGTGACGGTGTTGACGCCGGTGGTCTGGCTGACGCGCACAGGGACGATGCCGACCAGGAGCGGCTTGCGCAGCGCAGGGCGTGGCCGCTGACGTGGCTGAAGCCTCGCTGCGACTCCTCCTGCTTCCTCGCGCTGGCGAGGCCTCAAAGCACCATCTCCGCGATCTCGTCCTCGATGGGCATGCTTCCTCCGGGACGCGCACGCGCTTGAGGGAGCCGATGGCGTCGTAGAGGCGCTCGCAGCCAGGTACCAGCGCGAGGACTCCGGCATGGACGGATCCCGATCCGCGGGCCACGGCCGATGGAGCACAGGACCAGCGTGCGCGCTGCAGGCCTCGCCGTTACCGGCGCTGATGCTGAGCTGGTCGAGGAGGCGTGGCCTCGGCGCCGCTCATTGAGCCGCCGCCATGGAGGCCTGGAGCTTGGGCGATCTCGTCGAAGACGTGGGTGCCGGGGAGAAGTGCCCGCTGGGTCGTTGGCGATGGTGATCTTCGGGCCGCCCTGGAGGAGTTGATGATGGCGTTCATCGAGAAGGGCGACAGCTGGCCGGTGACGATCATGAGCTGGTCGATGGCCACGATGGAACTGCGGATGCGTTGAGCGCCGTCTCCGCCAGGTAGACAGGGGACGGTTGCGGAGGCGGCTCCGACGGCGAAGCCCAGGACGACGCGGAAGGGGTACATGACCCACACGTTGGGGGCGACGGTGGTTCCGATCGCGCCGACGAAGAACAGGATGGCCAGGACGCGTGATGTTGTGGCGCTTCTGCCCCAGCGGTCCGACGCGAGGTCCGCCAGCAGTGCGCCCGACGGCTCCCGACCAGCGAGGTGCCGCCCGATGGCACCTCCTCGAGGGAGGTCAGCTGGAGCCCTTGGCGGCGAAGGGCATGTACGTACGGCAGGGGCGCCGGAGATGACGCCGGTGTCGTAGCCGAAGAGCAGTGAGCCGAGCGTGGCCACGGCGGCGATGGCGACAACGCCGCGGTGCTTGCGAGGCCGGGGGTCTTGACCGCCTGTACGAGCTCTTCTCTGGTGAGGTCCGCGCAGACGTCGTGACTCCCTCTAGCATGGGGGTCTCCTCTCGAGCCTGCGGCGACGAGTGCCGCAGGGATTGTTATGATGGATGGTGATGTGTGTGGGATGCGTGAGGGGTGCGGAGGTCGCCGTCTCAGGCGTCGAAAGTGGTCCGGCCCTCGACGCGGGAATCTCATGCCACTGGCCGTCGGCGGCCGAGGGCGACGACGGCCTCGTCGACCTCCGCGGCGCACCAGGCGTCGGCTGCCGAGAGCGAGCTGCTCCGGTGATGATCGACTCGATGAACTGCGCCGCCTCGATGGCCTTCATGTCGTCGAAACCCATGGAGGTGCCGATGGCCGGCTGGAGAGCTGCCACTGGACCCCACTGACCGGCCATGGCGCGGGTGTAGCCGTGGGAGGCTCCGCCGTCGAGCACGGGGCAGATCTCCAGCTCGTTGAGGCGCTCGAGTTCCACCGGGCTGAGCCCTTCGTGCCGTGAACCTCGACGACGTACTCGGCGCGCGGGCCCGACGCTGACGCGGAGGACTCCATGGTGCCCACGGTGCCGTCCTCGAAGCGCACCAGCATGGAGACGGTCCTCGTTCTCCCACTGGACACCTCATCGCCGATCTCGAAGCCGAGTGTCCGATGCCCATCTTGGTGGGGGATGGGGCGCTCGGTGATGAAGGTGTCGGTGACCGCCGTGACCGAGGCGATGCGTCCCACGATGTCTGGGCCAGGTCGCCCCGTGGCTCATGAGGTCGGGGACGACGCCGGCCCCGGCCTCTCCTCGAGCCCTGCCAGGTCAGGGCCCAGGGGAGGAGTTGTGGTCGACGATGAACCAGACGCGCACGTTGGTGATGCGGCTGAGCTCGCCGCGCTACCAGGGGAGCGCAGGTACTCGATCGCCGGGGTGTGCCGGTAGTACAGCCGACGGCGAGACGAGGTCCGCCTTCTCGGCGGCCTGGGCGATCTCGCGGGTTCTGCGGCGCTGGACCCCCATGGGCTTCTCGATCCAGAAGGGCTTGCCGGCCTTGACTGCCTCCAGGGCCATCTCGTGGTGGAGGAAGTTGGGAGCGCAAATGGAGACGCCTCCACCTCCCGGGTCAGCCAGCAGCTCGCGGTAGTCGGCGTAGGCGCGTTCGAAACCCAGGTTGTCCACCGCCTCCTGGCGCACCTGGTCCACCGGGTCTGCGGCTGCGACCAGACGTGGACCACACCCAGCTCAGGGGAAGCGCTCGGCGATGGCAGCGGTGGCTGCATGAAGCCGTCCCATCCACTGGGGAGATGACTCCGATGCCCAGTATTCTTTGTTGGTCATAACGTTCCTTTCCGACAACACTGTCGGCTGCTGCGTGTATGGAGGTGCGCCTGGAAGGCCCGGGAAGCACCCGTCGTTAATGACGTCACCGGAAGATATCAGACCGCCTTTGTCCTGACAAGATGAAATATAGATGAATCCTGTCAGTGTGACTCAGGACCTTGTCGGGCCCCTGCTCGACTGCCTCCATCCGCATGTCGTTGCGGGTCGTGTGCCACTCGACCAGGTCCCGGATGTGGTCGACAGGCGAGATAGCGCGGACCTATGAGTGGTCATCTACCTGCTGAAACGGCGTTGTCGGCTACGATGGGGCGAACGGTGCCCGATGTCGGGCGCCGGGGCTCGCGCAATGTGCGGGATCGGTAGACACAACGGTGTGGGAAGGGAGGTGTCTGCGGTGAAAGGGCCTCGAGGACGCGACGGCCGAGTCACGATCAGGACTGTGGCCGAGCGCGCCGGACGCTCCATCTCCACCGTCTCGGCGGCTCTCAACGGTTCCGACGGCGTCGCCAGGAAGCCCGCCAGGAGATCCTGCGCATCGCCGCCGAGCTCGGCTACCAGGCGGACCCGCGCGCCCAGTTCCTGCGCCGCAGCCACACCGGGCTCATCGGTGCCAGCTTCGCCGTCGGGCAGGCCTACCAGGGGCTCGTCGTGGACGGGCTCTATCAGGCGGCCTCCTCTCTGGGGCACGCACTGGTCCTGGCCACCTCCACCCCGCACCGCGACGTGGCCGATGGGCTGCGCTCCTGCTGCTGGAGCGCTGCGAGGCATCATCTCATTGACCCCGACATCTCCGTGGACGCCCTGGCCTGCATCGTGAGACCGCACCCGGCGGTGCTCATCGGCAGCAGCACCGAGCCGAGCGACGTCGACGAGATCCACTCACGCGACGACGTCGGCATCCAGCTACTCGTCGATCATCTGGTCGACACCGGGCGGCGCCGTCATCAGCCCGTGGACGGCTGGGCCAGGAGACCGCCGCAGAAAACGACGGGTGAGGCGCTTTCGGCGAGGCCATGGAGCAGCGCGGGCTGGGGGCAGTGCACGGGTGGTGCCCGAGGGACGAGGACAGCGGCGCGATGGTGTCCCAGTCGCCTCGTGAGGCCGGTGAGCTGCCCGAGGCCTGCTGTGCTTCAGCGACCACTGCGCCGTCGGGGCTCTCAGGAGCTGCGTCGCCAGGCGTGCGAGTGCCGCAGGACGTGGCCGTGACCGGATACGACGGCATCCCGGTGACGGCGGCCTCGGCCTTCCCCTGACCACGGTACGCCAGGACGCCGGTCTCATCGCCGAGGTGGCGGTGCGGGCGCTGCTGGCGCATGCACCTCGACCAGGACGGCCAGATCGGGCAGAGGTGCCGGTAGAGGGACCGGCGCCTGGGAGGGCGTCTCTATCGGGTGGTACCCTGACCTGGTCGTTCGCGACACGACGGCCCGCGCTGCGGAGTCGAGTCGACGTGGGTGCGGGGCCAAGCCCGTGCTGGCACCGTCGGACGACTACGCGCGCCTGTGGCGTACCGTAAGGCCAACCATGCATGTCAATGACCGGGTCAAGGCGCACTGGGACAGGAACCATGATTAACGGAGAACTCATCGACCTGGTCGCCGGCGACTACGAGGCGCGTATCGCCTCATCGGGTGCCATGCTCGTCCACCTGCGCCGCCAGGGACGCGACCTCATCATGCCCTTCGACGCCGAGGCCACGCTGCCCGCCGGGCTGGCAGGGCGAACCCTGCTGCCGTGGGCCAACCGCATCGCCGGCGCCCGCTACGACTACGGAGTACCGAGTTCCTCGTGGCCTGCAACGAGCCGGCCAGCGGCTCCGCCCTTGCACGGTCTGGCCGGCTGGATGGACTGGCAGGGTCACCGATGACGACCCCTCCGGCCCCGATGACGGCGCGCCCGCAGCCAGGTCGTCCTCGAGCTGAGCCTGCTCGCCTCCCAGCTACCCGTGGAGCCTGGAGGCCAGCGCCCGCTTCCAGCTCGATGCCGAGCAGGGCCTGAGCGTCACGGTGACCGCCACCAACGTCGGCGCGGCCCACCCGCCCCCCACCGGTTCCCGGAGCCCCTGAGGTCGACGGCAGGCCCACTCGCCCCTACGGCGTCTCCTGCCACCCCTACCTGACCCGCTCGGTGCCCTTGGACGACTGTGTCCTGACCATCCCGGCGGCCGAGGTCCTCGACGTCGACGAGCACATGGCGCCCACGCACCGGCGCGGCGTGGAGGGCACCGACTGGGACTGGCGCCGGGGCCGGCTCGTCGGTGCCACCCGGACGGACAACGCCCTATGCCTCCCTGCCCGAGGGCACCTGGGAGTGAGCCTGCGCGGCGGGCAGGAACCGCGCCGTCGTCATGAGCTCGGACGTCCCCTGGGTGCAGGGCCACACCGCCGACGAGCTCTCCCGGCCCGGCGCCATCGAGCCCATGACCTGCCCGCCCAACGCCTTCAACAGCGGGGAGGACCTCATCGCCCTCAAGGTGGGGCAGTCCCACTCCTTCACCTACCGTCTCCACGAGGAGGACTGAGCGCGCACGCGGCCTGTACCGAGTGTCTTGTCGCCTCACTTCTGAGAGTGCTGCGGGAGCGGGTTGCTGCCCTGGAACCGAGCGGCGGGGTCGAAGGAAAGGGGGCCGGTGGGGCGTCAGTGCCATGGTGCTGGACATCAACTCCCGCTCTGGCGCTGCACGCCGACGAGGAACCGCAGTATTCAACGATTTCTATGCGGGTGCTTCGACGTCGGGCCCGTGATGCCAGCGCTGTGGACACTGGGCCGCTGAGCGGGACCGACTTTGCGGAGACACGGTGGTCGAGGGCTGGGCACCTCATCCAGGGCCTCCTCATCCCGTCCTGGCACCTGGCTCCTCTCCGTGCCCGAAGGTCGGTGGCACCGCGTCAGCGCTCCGGCCCGGTCCTCCCGCTGAGTCTGTCTAGTCCACGAGGGCCGGGATCCACTGGTCGGGGGTTGTGCGTACTGCACAGCAGCCACCACCTGGAGTGCACCCTGACCCTCCTCCAGTGGTCCCCGACCCTCGTGCAGTGCAGGTCCAGGCGCCATCCGAGCGGCTGCGAGCAGTTCAGCCAGCCTCGGACAGCGGGCCTCGGCCAGCTCAGCGACAACGACTATCCGGGCCCGCACGTGTCGGTGTGCTTGAGTGTCATGACATCAACTCTCAGAGGTCATGAGGCAACACAGCGGCCTTGCTGAGGCCGCAAAGGCGCAGCTGCTGAGAACGCGGGTGGGCGTCGTCGAGACGGATGCTCGACGACGCCCACCGGCATCGAAACGTGTCGCCCGGGTGCTCAGCTCAGACGCACCGGCTGCTGGAGTGGGCCGACTCCGTGGCGGCCTCGGCCAGGCGCAGGGGCGGCGATGGCGTCCTCGATGCCGGTGGGAGGCGTGGTGCCGGCCTCGACGGCCTCGATGAAGGCGCTCAGCTCGATGCGGTAGGCGTCGCGTAGCGCTCAGGAAGAAGTCGGGTAGGGGCTCCTGGGCGTCGGTGACCTCGCCGTTGGACAGCCGCACCGTGGTGGCCCGGATGTTCTCGGCGAACAGGGCGCCCTCGCGTCCCGGATGCCTCCAGGCGCTGGTCGTAGCCGGAGGAGCAGTGGCGGTTGTTGATGATGGTGGCCACGGCGCCCGAGGCGGCCTTGAGGGGTGACGACGGCGGCGTCGAAGTCGCCGGTGTCCTTCAGGGCCGGGGTCGAGGTTCTGCCCGGCGGCATAGACCTCCCTCGATCTCGCCCAGGAAGAAGCGGGCGGTGTCGAAGTCGTGGATGGTCATGTCGCGGAAGATGCCGCGGAGACCTGATGTACTCCGCCGGCGGGGCGGCCGGGTCGCGGCTGATGATGGTCAGCTGCTCGATGTCGCCGATCCTGCCGGCCTCGACCGCGGCGCGGGCGGCGGCGAGGCTGGGGTCGAGCGGCGGTTGAAGCCGAACATGACGGGCACCGTGACGGCGTCGAGCTCGGCCTGAGCCGCCTCGACGTCCTTCATGTCCAGGGCGATCGGCTTCTCGCACAGGACCGCCTTGCCGTTCTTGGCGGCGGCCAGCAGGTGGGGGATGTGCAGCGGCGTGGGCGAGCCGACGATGACGGCGTCGATCTCGGGGTCGGCGAGACCTCCTCGGCGTCCTTGCAGGACCGGGCCCCGTAGGAGGCGGCGAGCTTCTCGGCGGCGTCCTCGAAGGGGTCGCAGACCAGCGCGAGCTCGGCCTGGGGTGGGCGGCGATGGTGCTTGGCGTGGACGTGGCCGATGCGGCCCGGCGCCGATGACGGCGATGGAGAGCATCCTTGCTCCTTCTGCGTGTGAGGGTGTGTCTGAGCTGGTGAGTTGATGGTGAACGTGGTGGGGAGGGGCGACGACGCGGAACGTGTCTGGGCGTGTCGTCGACCCGCCTGGTGCGGCAGGGCGCCGCCGGTGGCCGACCGGGCTCCCCACCGGGGCCCGGCCGAGCCGGATCGGGAGCCGCTCAGGGCTGGGGCATGATGACGTCGCGCACCAGGGCGTCCAGGTCGGCGTCTGCCTGGAGGAACCCGCGCAGGGGTGCGGCGGGTGGCACCGAGAGAGTCGAACTCCTCGGGCGTCATGCCGTCGGGCTCGTGAGGCGCGCACGAACTCGGGGATGGACAGGAGCGTCTCCATGATCTCGAGGGGCGACGGGCTCGTCGATGCGCTCAGACGACCGTGTAGCCGGAGTCGTTGATGAGCTTCTGCCAGGCGAAGGGCGGGGAGACGACCAGGTCACCGCCGACCAGCTCCGGACCACTGCAGCACGTTGCGGAGGCGGCCGACAGAACGCGGGCGCGCAGGGCCACGGGCCTGGAACTCCTGGTAGGCGCGCTTGAGGGCGGCCACGCCGCCCCACTCCAGGTGGCCGGGGGTCGAGGAAGAGCTTGTCCCGCTTGGCCACGATCTTGAGCCAGTCGTCCAGGCGGCCGCCCGATGAGTGACGACCGGCCCCATGGTGGAGACGTCCTTGCCCTCGGCCTCGCGGCGCTGGAGACCGCGCTCGATGGCCTCACCGGTGGCTGACGGCCTGGGGCACCGAGAAGGAGACCGTCGTTGACCGACACGCCCCGGTAGGTGGCGTCCTCGATGGCCTTGACGCCCACGGAGGTGGCGGGGATCTTGACGATGATGTTCTTGGCCAGGTTCGAGAACTCCTCGGCCTGGTCGGCCAGGGCCTTGGCGCTGCGGGCCAGCCGCGGGTCGGTCTGCATGGACAGACGGCCGTTGCGCCTGTGTTCCCTCGAAGATGGGCTCGAGCAGCTTGGCGGCCTCGATGCTCATCTCACGCACGACCTGCCAGCCGATCTCGGACTCGGTGGCCTCGGGCATCTCCTCGGCGAGCTCGGTGATGCGGGGGAGCCACACCTCCTTGCGCTGGTTGATGCAGGTGTAGGCGATGGTGGGGTTGCAGGTGGCGCCCACGCCACCGAAGGAGATCGACTGGCGCAGCTCGTCGGGGTCGGCCGAGTCGTTCCACAGCGCGGTGGGCGTGTTGCGAGCAGCGTCGAGAAGGGGGCCGGCAGTGTTCGATACTCATCTGTTCTGTGCTCTCTTTCGGGCTTTCGTCCGCGCAGGCGTCCTTGCAGCCGCGGTCCGGTAACCCCTATTGAAGTGTGTCCGACGTCGTCTGTCAACAAATTGTCAGGACAAAGATTTCTGGGAGGGGTGCACGGTGCCGATACCGGCGGGAGAGCTAGCTCGAGAACAGGGAGGTTTCGAAGGTGTAGCGCGAGGCGCGGTAGATGTGCTGGCCGTACTCAATGACGCGACCCGACTGGTCGTAAGTGGTGCGGGTGGCGGTCAGCAGGGCGGCGCGACGACGCTCGTTGAGCAGGTCTGCCTCGCGGGTGGTGGCGTTGCGGGCGCCGATGACCTGCTTGGCGGTGGTGGGAATGATGTCCTGGGCGCGCAGGAGGTCGTAGAGCCCCCCGGCTTCCAGCTCCTCGAGGGTGGGGGCGATGGAGGCCGGTATGAGGTTGGACAGGACCGCGATCGGCTCGCCGTCGGCGCAGCGGATACGGGTGCAGGAGATGACGGCGGTGCCCTCCTCCACCTCGAGGTGCTCGGCGTCCTCGGCGTCGGCCTCGTGCTCGGTGTAGTCCAGGACGGTGGTGGAGGTCGTGTGGCCGGCCGCGGACAGGTCCGACAGGAGGCTGGTCAGCTGCATCGGCCGGTGTACGTGCATGGGGGAGACGATCGTGCCCACGCCCCGACGGCGCTTGACCAGGCCGCGGTCCACCAGGTGCTGGAGGGCCTGACGTGCCGTGGGGCGGGAGACCTCCAGGCGCTTGGCCATGGAGAGCTCATCCTCAAGCCGGGTGCCGGCAGGCAGTGTGCCATCGAGGATGAGTGAGGCCAAAGGCTCGGAAATTTGCGTGTGCAGCGGCGTCTTGGAGCCGCGGTCGATCGTGATGTCAAGGGCAAAAGGGGGTGCTGAATCGGACATGAGATAAGCCTGTGCGTCAGACGTGATAATGCCTTGAGCATACGGATGGCGCGCGCCGATGTCACGCACCGTCGTCATGATGGCTGTGGCGGGGGCGGCTGTCGCCGTCGTCGTCGTCGGGTTTGCCGGGGGAGTGTCGTGCGGCAGGTGAGGTCCGGCTGATCTCAGGATTATCTGACGTCAAATGTTCTGACAAATGCTTGACCTGGAGCCTGTCTGTGAGGCAGGCTTCGCAGTGACGCCCGGCGCAGGCCCCACTCCTGGAGTCCTGCGGGCCCCAAGGATGTGGAGACGCGATCACCGTGACGACAGCAACGACTGCAACCAGCGAGACGACCCGAGCGGCTGTGCCCGAGATGCGGTCCGGGAATCAGGAACCGCTTGACGTCCTGACCATCGGACGCTGCGGTATTGACATCTACCCGCTCCAGGTCGGTGTGGGCCTGGAGGACGTGGAGAGTTTCGGTAAGTTCCTCGGAGGCAGTCCCACCAACGTGGCCGTGGCCGTCGCCCGCTACGGGCACAGCTCCGCTGTCGTCACCGGCGTGGGCAACGACCCCTTCGGGCGCTTCGTGCACACCGAGATGCGCCGTCTGGGAGTTGACGATCGCCATGTCGTCACCAAGGCCGCCTACAACACCCCGGTCACCTTCTGCGAGATCTTCCCGCCGGACAACTTTCCCCTCTACTTCTACCGCGAGCCCTCGGCCCCCGACCTGGAGCTGAGCTGGGAGGACCTGCCGCTCGACGCCATTCGCGACGCCTCCATCTTCTGGATCTCGGTGACCGGACTGAGCAAGGAGCCCTCGCGCTCGGCCCATCACGCGGCCCTGGGGGCCCGCGACCGGCGGCGCTTCACCATCGCCGACCTCGACTACCGCCCCATGTTCTGGAAGGACGAGGAGACCGCTCACCGCGAGGTCTCCAAGATCCTGCCCAAGGTCACCGTCGCCATCGGTAACCGTGAGGAGTGCGAGGTCGCTGTCGGCGAGCGCGACCCCGAGCGCGCCGCCGACGCCCTCCTGGAGGCCGGTGTCGAGCTGGCCATCGTCAAGCAGGGGCGGGAGGGGACACTGGCCAAGACCCGCGACGAGCGGGTGGAGATGCCCGTGACCTCGGTGACCACGAAGAACGGCCTGGGCGCCGGGGACGCCTTCGGCGGGGCCATCTGCCACGGACTGCTGTCGGGCTGGTCGCTGGAGAAGACCATCTTCGCCGCCTCCACCGCCGGAGCCATCGTCTCCTCGCGCCTGGAGTGCTCCACTGCCATGCCCACCGAGCCCGAGCTGCTCGAGCTCATGCGCGCCCGCCGCGACGAGGTCGCCCCGGGGCTGACGGACCTGTGAGGAGACCCCGATGAGCACGACCCCCACTCCCTCCGCCTCCGGCGGCGGTCCCAGGCCACTGACGGACGCTGTCACCGAGATCCGAGCCACCGACCCCGGCCGTATCGGGCGGGTACTGCCCAGCGCCCCCGCCGACCTGGCCGGGGCCGGACGCCTCATGGTCATCGCCTGCGACCACCCCGCCCGCGGGGCCCTGGGAGCCGGCGAGCGGCCCCTGGCGATGGCCGACCGCGAGGACCTCCTCCAGCGCTGCGTGGCGGCGCTGTCTCGCCCCGGTGTCAACGGCTTCCTCGGAACCGCTGAGATCATCGAGGACCTGGCGCTCCTGGGCGCTCTGGACGGCAAGCTCGTCTGGGGCTCGATGAACCGGATCGGCCTCAGGGCTCCTCCTTCGAGATGGACGACCGCTTCGGTGCCTACGACGCCGAGGGCATCGAGGCCTCACACCTCGACGGCGGCAAGATGCTCACCCGCATCAACTACGCCGACCCGGCCAGCGCCGCGACCTTGAAGGCCAGCGCCAGGGCCATCGACTCTCTGTCCGCACGCGGGCTGAACGCCATGATCGAGCCCTTCATCTCCCGGTGGGAGGACGGACGCATCGTCAACGACCTCAGCGAGCAGGCGGTCATCCGCTCCATCTGCATCGCCCAGGCGCTGGGACGCAGCTCGGCCCGCACCTGGCTCAAGCTGCCCTGCGTGAGCGAGCCCGCCTCAATGCGGCGGGTCATGGCCTCCACCTCCCTGCCCAGCCTCATTCTGGGCGGCGAGGGTCTCAGCCGACCCCGAGGCCATTCGGGCATCCTGGGCTGCGGCCCTCGAGCTGCCCAACGTCAGGGGGCTGGTCGTGGGTCGTTCCCTGCTGTACCCCGCAACGACGACGTCGAGGCCGCCGTCGACGCCGCCGTCGCCCTGCTGTGAGCGCCTGACGCACCCGCACGCGGACCGCCGCCCCGGCCCGCAGCCACCGTCAATCGGCCCCGGCCGGGCCGCACATACGAGACAATCCGCACGAGTACCACCCAGGAGCTAAAGGAGCACTGCCATGGGTCACACCCACCGCCCCGACCAGCCCGAGACGTCGGGCAACTCCCGCTACGTCATCCGCGCCGGCGATCTCGCCCACGACAGCTACGAGCTCGACCTCACTCCCGAGCGGGCCGGCTGGGAGTGGTCCTCCTGCGGGTGGTGGCACTCGCCCCCGGAGGCAGCCTGACCGTGCCCGCTGGCGAGCACGAGTACCTCGTCCTGCCCCTGTCGGGAGGCTGCAGCGTCCAGGCCGGCGGCGAGCGCTTCGAGGTCGCTGGACGTGACTCGGTCTTCACCGACATCACCGACTACGTCTACGTACCCCGCCGCACCGAGGTGACCCTCACCAGTGCCGGTGGCGCCCGCATCGCCCTGCCCGGCTCCAAGGCGACCACCGACAAGCCGCTGCGCTACTGCCCGCGCTCCGAGGTCGGCACCGGCCTGCGCGGCGCCGGCCCCTCCTCGCGTCAGGTCAACAACTACGCCCTGGGCAACGACGTCGAGACCTCGCACCTGCTGGCCTGCGAGGTCCTCACCCCCGGGGGCAACTGGTCCTCCTACCCGCCCCACAAGCACGACGAGCACTCCGAGGTCGAGCGGGTTCTTGAGGAGATCTACTACTACGAGGTCCGCTCCGGTGAGGGCGATGCCGAGGGCTTCGCGCTCCAGCGCATCTACCCCTCACCCGGCCACGACATCGACGTGTGCACCGAGGTTCGCGGCGGCGACGTCGTCGTCGTGCCCTACGGGTACCACGGGCCCTCCGTGGCCGCCCCCGGCTACGACCTCTACTACCTCAACGTCATGGCCGGCCCCGCCGAGGACTCCGTGTGGCTCATGACCGACGACCCCCACCACCTGGGTGCGCCAGACCTGGGAGGGCAGGAGGTCGACCCGCGCCTGCCCGCATGACCCCCATGAACGACTAGCCGCTCCGCCGTATCGCCCCCCCATCACAACCCGAGAAGAGCAGAGAAGAAAAACGATGAGCAACGAAGCCTACGCCGGCACGATCCGCCTGACGGTTGCGCAGGCCACCATCCGTTTCCTGTCCAACCAGTACTCCGAGCGCGACGGCGTCGAGCACCGTCTCATCGCCGGCGCCTTCGGTATCTTCGGCCACGGCAATGTGGCCGGCATCGGTCAGGCCCTCCCTGCAGAACGAGATCGCCCGCGCCGACGGCGAGCAGGAGATGCCCTACATCATGCCCCGCAACGAGCAGGGCAGGTGCACGCGACCGCCGCCTTCGCCAAGACCACCAACCGCCTCCAGACCTACATGTGCACGGCCTCCATCGGCCCGGGCTCCCTCAACATGGTCACCGGTGCAGCCCTGGCCACCACCAACCGCCTGCCGGTGCTGCTGTTCCCCTCCGACCAGTTCGCCACCCGCGTTCCCGACCCCGTGCTTCAGCAGCTGGAGGACCCCACCAGCCTGGATGTCTCGGTCAATGACGCCTTCAGGCCCGTCTCGCGCTTCTTCGACCGCATCAACCGCCCCGAGCAGCTCATCCCCTCGCTCCTGAACGCCATGCGCGTGCTCACCGACCCCGCCGAGACCGGTGCGGTCACCATCGCCATGCCCCAGGACGTCCAGGCCGAGGCCTTCGACTGGCCCGTGGAGTTCTTCCGCAAGCGCGTGTGGCACGTGCGCCGCCCGGTGCCCGAGCCCGCTGCGCTGGAACGTGCCGTCGCGCTCATCAAGGCCGCCAAGCGGCCCCTCATCATCGCCGGCGGAGGCACCATCTACGCCGGTGCCAGTGAGGAGCTGCGTGCCCTGGCCACCGCCACCGGCATCCCGGTGGGCGACACCCAGGCCGGCAAGGGCGCCATCAACTTCGACCACCCCAGCGCCGTGGGCGGCGTGGGCTCCACCGGTGCGACTCCGGCAACCACATCGCCGACAAGGCCGACCTCATCATCGGCGTGGGCACCCGCTACTCCGACTTCACCACCGCCTCCAAGACGCAGTTCAAGAACCCCGACGTGAAGTTCGTGAACATCAACGTCGCCCCCTTCGACGCCGCCAAGGAGAGCGCCGAGATGGTCGTGGCCGACGCCCGCGAGGCCCTGGCCGCCCTGACCGAGGCGCTCGCGGACTACCGCGTCGAGGCGGCCTACTCCGATGAGATCACCGCGGAGAAGGAGGCCTGGCTCAAGGCCACCGAGCGCTGCTACCACCTGGACCACGGGCCCCTGCCCGCCCAGACCGAGGTCTTCGGCGCGCTCAACGAGCTCATGGGCGAGGAGGACGTGGTCATCAACGCCGCCGGCTCCATGCCCGGCGACCTCCAGGCCCTGTGGCAGGCCCGCAGCCCGCTGCAGTACCACGTGGAGTACGCCTTCTCCTGCATGGGCTACGAGGTGCCCGCCGCGATGGGCGTCAAGCTCGCCCGGCCCGACGCCGAGGTGGTCTCCATCGTGGGTGACGGCACCTACCAGATGCTCCCCATGGAGCTGGCCACCGTGGTCCAGGAGAACATCAAGGTCATCTACGTCCTGCTGCAGAACTACGGCTTCTGCTCCATCGGGGCCCTGTCGGAGTCCCGCGGCTCCCAGCGCTTCGGCACCAAGTACCGCCAGCGCGGCGAGGGCAGCCACCTGGCCGACGAGCAGGTCATCGACGGCGTCGACATCGCCGCCAACGCACGCTCCTGGGGCTGGACGTCCTCGAGGTCCACACCATCGAGGAGTTCAAGGAGGCCTACCGCAAGGCCGAGGCCTCCGAGCGTCCCACGATGATCCACATCGAGACCGACCTCTACGGCCCCAACCCGCCCGGGTCGAGCTGGTGGGACGTCCCAGTCTCGGGTGTCTCCGCCCTGGAGTCCACCCAGCGCGCCTATGAGGACTACCAGCGCGACCGCAAGCCCCAGCGTCACTACCTGTAAGCCACTACCTGGAGGGATCGCAGGTAGGACGCGGAACGGCGCGCAGCTCCTGCGCCAACCGCGACGGCGGGGTCCACGGCGGTCAAGGCCGTGGACCCCGTCGTCTGCCCTGGTCCGTGTACGTGGGCCTTTGGCGTGGGCACTCGCGGCGTCGTCGGGGGCGCAGGGGAGACCCGGGAAGATCACGATGTGGTCAACGCCCCCATTATGTTCTGACAAAATGACGTCATCCGCCGTCTAGGACGTTAGGCTGGGGGCACATGCAAGGCGCTGGGCGCCCGGCCGGTCCGCCTCTGAGACCTTGGTCGGGGTTGTGTCCGGTCGACCCCATAGGCGGGGACGGGCCCGCGAAACCGACAATCAGGAGTCGATAACGATGAGAACGATTGCGCACTGGATCGATGGAAAGCCGTATGAGGGCACTCCGATCGGCCGCTTCGCCGTCGAGAACCCTGGAACCGGTGAGGTTGAGGCAGAGCTGCTTCAGGCCTCCGACGCCGACCTCGACCACGCCGTCGAGGTCGCCCGCCGTGCCCAGAAGGAGTGGGCCAAGGTCTCGCTGGCCAAGCGCACGGCGATCATGTTCCGAATGCGTCAGCTGGTCCTGGACCACCAGGACGAGATGGCCAGGATGATCGTGGCCGAGCACGGCAAGAACTACTCCGACGCCGTCGGCGAGATCCAGCGCGGCCGCGAGACCCTTGACTTCGCCACCGCCATCAACGTGGCTCTCAGGGCGAGTACTCCTCCGACATCTCCACCGGCGTGGACATCCACACCCTGCTGCCAGCCGGTCGGCGTCGTCGCCGGCATCTGCCCTTCAACTTCCCCGGCCATGGTGCCCATGTGGATGCACCCCGTCGCCATCGCCACCGGCAACGCCTTCATCCTCAAGCCGGCCTCGGCCACGCCCTCGGCGGCGCTGCTGACGGCCGAGCTCTACAAGGAGGCCGGTCTGCCCGACGGCGTCTTCAACGTCGTCTCCGGCAACCGCACCATGGTCTCCAAGGGTCCTCCGAGCATCCCGGCATCGACGCGATCTCCTTCGTGGGCTCCACCCGGTGGCTCACATCGTCCAGAGCACCGGCGTCACCCACGGCAAGCGCGTCCAGGCCCTGGGCAGGGCGAACAACCACGCGATCGTCATGCCCGACTCCGACCTGGACTTCGCCGCCCAGCACATCTCCGCCGCCGCCTTCAGGGGCCGCCGGCGAGCGCTGCATGGCCCTGCCCGTCGTCGTGGCCGTGGGCGGCTGCGGCCCGGACCTGGCCCGCCGCGTCAAGGCTCACGCCGAGAAGATCAAGGTCGGCTACGGCATGGATGAGGGCGTCGAGATGGGCCCGGTCATCGATGCCAAGTCCAAGGAGTTCATCACCGGCCTCATCGACGACGCCGAGTCCCGCGGCGCCGAGATCGTCCTCGATGGCCGCCCGCTGGTGATTCCCGGTCACGAGAAGGGCCACTTCCTCGGCCCGACCATCGTGGACAACGTCCCCTGGAGTCCTCGCTCTACACCGAGGAGGTCTTCGGACCGGTGCTCGCGATCGTCCACGCCGACACCTACGAGGAGGCCATCAAGCAGGTCAACTCCTCGCCCTTCGGAAACGGTGCGGCCATCTTCACCAACGACGGCGGCGTGGCCCGCCGCTTCGAGCTCGACGTCGAGGCCGGCATGGTCGGCATCAACGTGCCGATCCGACGCCGGTGGCTACTACTCCTTCGGCGGCTGGAAGGAGTCGCTCCTGGGCGACACCCACATCCACGGCCCCGGGGCGTGCGGTTCTACACCCGCGCCAAGGCGGTCACCAGCCGCTGGCCCTCGGAGAAGACCTACTCCGCGACCATGTCCTTCCAGCGCGAGGAGTAGCGCGGCCGCTCCGCCACCCATCGTCGCGGACGCACCATAGGCCTCAAAGACTGATCCTGCAGGATGAGTCCGCGAGCCCTACGGTGCGTCCGCGTGCTCGTGTTGGGGACTGCGATTCGTGCTGGGGACGTACTTTCATGCAGGACGGCGACAACCTGACCGCAGTCATCCTGGACAAAACGCAGTCGTCATGCGGAAGGTACGTCCCCAATCGGAGTCGGCGCAGTGCGTCCTGGGGGCGGAAGGAGGGGGCTCCGAGGCTCCGGCGAGTGGTGGGGTCGCCAGATCAGACGTCTTTGTTGGTACAAAGTCCTAGATTCTTGGTCGGCGGGAGAGTACAGTGGATGTCACATCCGAAACGATTCGGAGAACGCCTCACGAAGGAGACAACGATGTCCAAAGCCGTCAACACCAACGACCCCAAGTACTCCAAGCTCACCATCGGTGTCTGCCCTGACCAGTGGGGGCGTCTGGTTCCCCGAGGACCCCAAGCAGATGGACCCCCGTCAGGCCTGGGAGGAGATGGCCGAGGCCGGCTTCGAGGTCATCGAGACCGGCCCCTTCGGCTACTTCCCGACCGACCCTCAGGAGCTCCAGAAGTGGTGTGACGAGTTCGGTATGAGGGTGGTCGCCGGTACCGGCTGGGGCATCCTGCACAAGCAGGAGGCCTGGGAGACCACGCTCAAGACCTTCCGCGCCATCGCCGAGACCCACGCCGCCGTCGGCGCCGAGTACATCGTCCACCTGCCCCCGCTCTATCGGGACGACAAGACCTGGGGTGGACCGACGACCGCGTCCTGTCCGACGACGCCTGGAAGCTCTACGTCGAGCATGCCAACGCCCTGGGGCGAGATGCTCCTGGACGAGTACGGCCTCAAGATGGTCCTCCACCCCCACGGCGACTCCCACATCGAGACCCCCGAGGAGATCGCCCGCATCTTCGACGCCACCGACCCGACCTACGTCAACCTGTGTCTGGACTCCGGGCACGTCGTCTACGGCGGCGGCGACCCGGTCGAGCTGTGTCGGAAGTACCCCGAGCGCATCACCCTACGTCCACATCAAGGCCTTCGACGAGGACATCACCCCGCGAGGCCCACGAGAAGGACTGGCCCTTCGGCGAGGCCGTCACCAGGGCGCCTCGGTCTGCCCGCCCGCCGGCCTGCCCGAGATGCACGAGTTCGTCGACGCCCCTGGCGGCCCTGGACAAGCCGATCTACGCGATCTGCGAGCAGGACTGCTACCCTGCGACCCCTCCTTCCCCAAAGCAGAATGCCATCAACATGCGCAAGTACTCGGCCGAGTGCGGCCTGGGACTCGGCCTGAGGCGCTTCAGTCGTCCGGTATGCCACTGATTCATCACTGACTCACCACTGACACCACCTCAACGAGGAGACAGATCATGACTGTACGCATCGGACTCATCGGCGCCGGCGGCATGGGTCGTGCCCACGTCGAGCGCATTGAGAACGAGCTGGCTGGCGGCAGGATCGTCGCCGTGGCTGACCTCAATCTCGAGGGCGCCAGGGCCGTCAGCCGAGCCCCTCGAGGCAGGCCTACGGCAGCGGGGCTGAGCTCATCGCCGACCCCGACGTCGACGCCGTCCTCATCGCCACCTTCGGCAAGGTTCATGCCCCCCGACGTCATCGCCGCCATCGAGGCCGGCAAGTACGTTCTATGTGAGAAGCCCCTGGCCACCACGTCCGAGGACTGCATCGCCATCATCGAGGCTGAGCAGAAGGCCGGCAAGAAGCTCGTCACCGTGGGCTTCATGCGCCGCTTCGACGCCGCCTACAACGAGATGAAGAAGGTCCTCGACGACGGCGAGAACGGCCAGGCCCTCCTGGTTCACAACCGTCACCGCAACCCCACCGTGCCGGAGTCCCTACACCTCCGCATGGCCATCGACGACACGGCGATCCACGGATCGACACGATGCGCTGGCTCCTGGGTGAGGAGATCGTCAAGGTGCGCGTCGAGCGCCCCAAGTCGACCACTCACCGCTTCGACCACCTCATCGACCCGGTCGTCGTCGTGATGTACACCGAGTCCGGCGTGCGCATCGATGACGAGGTCAACGTCAACCTGCAGTACGCCTACTCCATCGAGTGCGAGCTCGTGCTCGAGACCGCCGCGGTGCGGCTGGGCGACCAGGAGCGGATCCACATCCGCGATATCCACGGCAACCGCAACGCCATGTGCCAGTCGCACATCGACCGTTTCGAGGACGCCTTCAACCGTGAGGTGCAGGAGTGGATCAACGCCGTGGCCCGCGATGAGCACACCGGCTCGACCTCCTGGGACGGCTACGCGGCCACCTCCGTGGTCGACGCGGCGGTCGCCTCGCTGGAGGACGAGTCCTCGCCGATGGTCGACGTCAAGCTCATCGCCAAGCCCGCCTTCTACTCCTGACAAGCCCCCGTCGTCGTCCTCTCCGATGTAGTCGGCTGCTGGTGCGTTCGCGATTGCTGCGTGTTCGCCAGTGCCCCAGTGGCTTCATCTGGTGGACGACGACGGGTCCCACCCGCCGCGTTCGTCCTGGGAGGTGTCCGTCCCCGCCTCCCAGGATGACGACTTTTCGGCGGTAGGACGGCATGAGTCTGCGACGCCGTCGAAGGATTTAAAAATACTGGCCTCAACTACTTCCCCCGACGCTATTGTCATGACATTATGGGGGTATCGACACGGCTGTCGGCGCCCGAGAGGAGACCTCCTTGGTAGACATCGCCCTTGATCCGAACATGTACTACCGCACTATGCCCACGGTGCGTACGCTCTACAAGGCCGCAGAGCTGGGCTTCGAGTACGTTGAGCTCTCACCCAACGCGGACTTCCACTTCTGGCACCACCGCCCCGCCGCCGACGACGCTTTTGTCGCCGAGCTCAATAAGGCCCAGAAGGAGACGGGTGTCAAGGTGCGCACCTCAATCCCTGTCTTCAACTGGTCCTCGCCCGACGAGGAGGAACGGCGTGCCCAGGTGTCCAACTGGCGCCGTCTGCTCGAGCTCGCCGACCAGATCGACGTCCGGGAGATCACCTCGGAGTTCTCCGGGGACCGCAACCAGGCCCGCCGCAGCGAGGAACAGTGGTTCCGCTCCATCGAGGAGCTCATTCCCGACTTCGAGCGTTACGGCATCCGGCTCAACATGGAGGCCCACCCCTACGATTTCGTCGAGCTGCACGATCCGGCCCTGGGGCTGGTGCGCGCGGTCAACAAGGACTGGATCGGCTACGAGTTCTGCTGCCCGCACGCCTTCCACCTCTCCGACGGCGCCGGCGACGTCGAGCGTATGATCCGCACCGCCCACGAGGCCGGCAAGCTGCGCGAGGTCCACATCGCCGACGGCTTCAACCACCGTGCCAACGACGGCAACCGTTACATCGTCAACCCGCCCGGCGCCGACGTTACCGTCCACCAGCACAACGAGGTCGGCAACGGCGAGGTCGACTGGGACGCCGTCTTCTCCACGCTGCGTGACATCGGTTTCGACGGCGTGCTCTCCGTCTGCGTCTTCGGCTGGCACGAGCACGCCGACGACATCAATCGCCGAGTGCTGGCCCGGCTGACCGAGGAGCTGGGCGCCTGAGCCCTGGTGGGGTCGGTCGCCCTGTGAGCTGCGAGGCGACTGACTCGCGTCCCGTCCTCTGAGAGCCCTGAATCCGACACTTCCATTTATTAATAGCGAAAAGTGGGACGAATCATCCAGCATAATTTGTCCTGTCATTTGCTCGCTGAACGCGTTAGCGTTGGCGCCATCTCTTGAACCGACAAAGGAGTCACTGTGTCACACAGCCCAACTGCCGCCGCACAAGGCGGTGCTGTCAAGTTGCCCCCGCTCACGCCGGGTCCCTATCGCGCCCGTCTGACCGTCGTCGCCCTGATCGCTACGCTGGGCGGTTTGCTCTTCGGCTACGACACCAGCGTCATCAACGGTGCCCAGAGTTTTATGGTCCGGCCCGACCAGCTGGATCTCACTGACTTCGGCCTTGGCATCGCGGTCAGCTCACTGCTGTTCGCCAGCGCAGTCGGTGCCCTGACCGGGGGACGGATCTCCGACAGGATCGGACGTAAGGCCACGATCACTGTCATGGCCTCCATGTTCATCGTGGGCGTGGTCATCGTCGTCGTTTCCGGCAATCTGCTCATGCTGGCGGTCGGTCGTATTGTCCTGGGGCTCGCCGTTGGCGCGGCCTCTGTTGTCGTACCGGTCTTCCTGGCCGAGCTCGCCCCCTACGAGATTCGTGGATCACTGGCTGGCCGCAACGAGATGATGATCGTGACCGGCCAGCTCCTGGCCATCATCATGAACGCCATCATCGGCAATGTCTGGGGCCAGCAGTACCCCTGGGTGTGGCGTGTCATGTTTGCGTTGGCGGCTGTCCCCGCGATCCTTCTTCTGCTGGGGGTGACCCGACTGCCGGAGTCACCGCGGTGGCTGGCTGACAAGGGGCGCGAGGACGAGGCCCTCAAGATCCTCGACAGCCTCAGGCCTGAGGGGCGGGCCAAGCCCGAGCTGGCAGAGATCGAGGCCATCAGCAAGGAGGAGGCCGGCCGGCAGAACATGTCGGTCTCGGAGATCTTCTCCAATAAGAATCTGGTGCGCATCGTCCTCGTCGGCTGTGGTATCGGCTTCTTCCAGCAGACCACGGGTATCAACTCTATCCTCTACTACGGTGAGAGGGTGCTGGAGGAGTCCGGGTTCAGCACGGGCGCGGCCCTGATTGCGAACATCGCCCCCGCCACCATTTCCGTGATCGCCGCGATCGTCGCCCTGCAGATGATGGACCGGTTCTCCCGCCGCAAGACCTTCCTGTGGGGCTACGGCCTGGTCGCGTTCACGCACGTGCTCATCGCCTCCGCAGCTGGCTTGCTGCCGGAGAGCGGCGCGAAGCCCTTTGTGCTGCTGGCACTCATCGTGTTCTTCGTCGGGTCAATGCAGCTGTGCCTTAACGTGGCCACCTGGGTGACGCTCTCGGAGATCTTCCCGCTTAAGATGCGCGCTTCGGTATGGGGCTGTCGGTCTTCGTGCTGTGGATGACCAACTCCTTCCTGGGCCTGTTCTTCGCCAGCGTCATCGCGAGCATCGGGCTGTCCATGTCCTTCGTCGTCTTTGCTGTTCTCAACGCCATCGCCTTCTTCTTCGTCTTCGCCTGCGTGCCCGAGACCAAGGGCCGTACTCTGGAGCAGCTGGAGATTGACGTCATGAGCGGCGAGATCTTCAAGCGCGGCAAGTAGCTCAAAGCCGCTATCGCCTCGACCTGGGGTGCGTGGTGTTTCTCGGACTGGGGGAGTTCTTCTTCCTGTGAGCCGGTAGGATGGAGGCTGTGCCAGCAGCGACGTACTCGGAGGAGCTGTTAGGCCCAAGTCGTGCGTGAGATCACCTGTGAAGGAACGATCGTGACCGAGCGCTACGAGCTGATCAACCGCCAAGAAGGCCGTTATCCCATCTCCTTGATGTGCCGTTGGTCAGGAGTGTCGAAGTCCGGTTACTAGTCCTGGCGCGACCGGCCTCAGTCACAGACGGCCATCAGGAGGGAGGAGCTGAGGGTGATGATCAAGAATATTATTGAGGACTCCGACGGCACCTATGGATGCCGCAGAATCCAATCGCTCCTGGGTAGGAAGGCGGTGCGAGCTGACTGACAGGGCGGCCATCCGCTCCGTCATGCCTGCCCTGGGTATTCAAGCCGCCCAGCCGCGGCCGAAGGTGACCACCGCCGCCCCGGTCGAGGACCTCGACCGGGGCCCGGACCTCGTCAATCGGGACTCCCGTCGCCGAGGCGCCGGGGCGTAAGTGGTGTAGGGACATCACCTATATCAGTGCGTGGGCCGGGGTTATCCATCTTGCGATCGTTCTGGACTCCTGCACTAAGAAGGTTGTGGGTCATGCGATGGCCTGTCATGTGCGTACATCCTTAGTGTTCGAGGCTATTGACATGACCGCCACGCCCACATGCCACACTCAGCCCCACAACACCGGCAACGACGCCGCCCCGCCCACTCAACTACCCCATAGGATCGAGGCTGGTCTATGAACCTGCATTCACTGCGCAGCGCGCCGTCCGCCCCGGTTCGTCTTCTCCTGTACGCATGGGCGGCAGGTCTGTTGCTTGGGTCCCTCGAGGGGGCTTTTGCCATTGTCGTGGCGGACGCCCGTAGCGGCGCGCTGGCGCCGGTCTGCGTCGTCGGTGTGGCCATGGCTCTGGGGACCCTCGGTGGCCGGCCGCTCGTCCGGCACCTGGGTCGACGGCGAACCGGTCTGATCGTGGCCGTGCTGGCCTCGGCGGGGGCGGGACTCGCGGCCGGGCTCGACGGCGTCCCCGCCCTCATCGGTGCCGGGCTGCGGGCCTGGCGGCGGGCGGGGTGCTCGTCGTCGCACCGTTGGTGTGCCACGAGCTCTCCCTGAGGGGCACAAGCGTCTTATGCCGCAGGCCATGGCCCCTCGGTCCTGCCGGGGCGGGCATCGTGGTGCTGGCGTCCTGGTGGAGCCCGGCTCGGACCCCCACCGCCTGGGTGATGGTTGTGGGTGTCGCACTGGCCTACCTGGTCTGCGCCCTGCGTCTGCCCGAGAGTCCGGTCTGGCTCGTGCGGCAGGACCGCGACGTCGAGGCCTTCGCGGTGCTGCGCCGCCTGCACGGAATCCTGGAGGCCTCCCGTGGCCATCGACTGGACCCGCCTGGATGCCGAGATGATGGAGGAGCAGCAGGCTCTGACCCCGCCGACCTGCGGGTGCCCCAGGTACGTGCCGCCGTACTGACCGGAGCTGTTCTCATCGTCGCCCAGGAGGCGCCTCTGGGTGCGGCGGCCCTGGTCCTCGCGCCGCTGATCGTGGCCGAGCTCGGGCTCGGAGCCGGTGCGATCGCCACCAGCGCCGCGATCTGGGTGGGGCTGGGCCTCCTCCCCTGGCGCTGGTGACCCGGATCGACCAACTGCGCTTCCTTCGTGTGGTGCTGGGCGCCGTCGTCGCCGTCCTGGGAGCGACCTTCCTGGTCGCCGGCCTGACTCTGGGGGAGTGGGAGGAGCCTGGACCGTCGTCGTGTCGCTGACGATCCTCGTGGCCAGCCAGTCGGTGCTGGTCCCTGCCGGCCTGTCAGGGGGCGATCGACCCACGGATCCCGCCGTGGCTGGTCGAGGCCCAGCGGCGGGCCTCGGCGACCGGAGGCGCCCCTGGCGCGCGCCGGCGTCCTCATTGCAGCACTGCTCGTTGTGATCCACCCCGGGACGTCCGTCCTATACTGGGTGGTCTTCACGCTGTCACTGGTCAGCGTCGTCGTTGTGCTCCTGCGGCTGCCTCGGGAGCTGAAGGTCTGAGATGAGTGGAGCGCGCGGGCACGTACTCACACGAGAGGTCTCGCCGCATCCGACTTCGGGCCTATGATTTGTCAGGACAAATGTCGTATGGTGGGAATGTGGCCGTAGGAGGCCGCCCGACGGTCCGACGTCGTCGACATCTGACAGAGAGGTACCTGAGCATGACGAGCAACGAGGCGGTCCAGGCCTCAGAGACAACCGAGTCCATCCCCGAGACCATGAAGGCCGCGGTCCTGCGGGACCACGAGATCGGTCTGGAGATGGAGACTCTGCGCACTCCTCGCCCCAAGAGCGGAGAGGTCCTCATCAAGGTGGCCGCCTGCGGACTGTGCCACTCTGACCTCCACGTCATCGGGGGCGCCATCGCCTTCCCGCTGCCGGCGGTACTCGGCCACGAGGTCTCCGGCACTATCGTGGAGCTCGGCCCCGGCAACGAGCACACCGGCCTGGAGATCGGGCAGAAGGTGGCCGGGGGCTTCCTCATGCCCTGCGGTCAGTGCGACGCCTGCGCCTCAGGACGCGACGAGCTGTGCGGCCCCTTCTTCGACCTCAACCGCCTCAAGGGCGTCCTCTACGACGGCACCACCCGCCTGGCCACCCCCGACGGTGAGCAGGTAGCCATGTACTCCATGGGCGGTCTGGCAGAGTACGCGGTCGTCCCCTCCACCGCCGTGGCCCCCGTGCCCGACTCCATCGACATGGTGCCGGCGGCCATCCTGGGCTGCGCCGCCATGACCGGTTACGGGGCCGTGCGCCGCGGCGCCGACCTGCGCTACGGGGAGACCGTCGCCGTGGTCGCCACCGGCGGTGTGGGCACGAACATCGTTCAGATCGCCCGCGCCTTCGGGGCCAGCCAGGTCGTCGCCATCGACGTCGACGACGACAAGCTCGCCCCCATGCTCGACTACGGGGCCACCGCCGTGGTCAACTCCGTCACCCAGGACGCCCGCGAGGAGGTTTTCCGGCTCACCGGCGGCAAGGGCGTCGACGTCTCCTTCGAGGCGCTGGGTATCCCAGCCACCTGGACCACCGCCCTGGACGTCCTGGCCGACGGCGGCCGCATGGTTCCGATCGGCCTGGGGGCCGGCGTGCAGACGGCCGGTGGAGATCAACCGCACTGTGCGTCGCTCGCAGTCGATCCTCGGCCCTACGGGGCGCGCACCCGTCAGGACCTGCCCGCCGTCGTCGACCTGGCCGACAAGGGGGTCATCAACTACCGCGACGTCGTCTCGCGCCGCCTGCCGCTTGAGGAGGCCGGTGCCGGCTACACCGCGCTGCGCAACCGCGAGATCCAGGGGCGCGCCGTCGTCGACATGGCGCTGTAGTCCCTGGCGGTAGGCCCCGACCGTCGGGGGTCGCTCTGCACTCAGCATTGCGCCTCCTGCTCGGGCCTTGCGGCTTGAGCAGGAGGCGCACGTCTACCCGAGCCGAGGTAGGACGCGCTCCGTGTCCAAATCGGTGACAAAGGAGCCCGTGGCCCGATCAGGCCGTCAACGGAACCGCGGAATCATGTGGTTTCTTTCTGGTGGCGTGAACCTGGAGCCCGCCTTTGTGTCCGATTTGGACATCTCGGTCGTTCTTTCCCTCATTCGGCTAGGGGTGACTTCTCGTCGCGAGGAGGGGCGGGAGGAGAAGAGGGCGCCGCCTCTGTGCGGTGCCCCTCGGGTTGCCATGGCTGCGCGGGCTTCCTTGGCCGCGCAGCCTCGTTGTTCTGTGCCCTGCTGGGCTGGATCCTGGGCCTGTGTTGCTCGTGATGCGTGGTCCGGACCCGGTGGTGAGCTCAGGCGAGCTCGTTAGAGACTTCTACGCTCAGCGGGCCTCGAGGAGGTTGATGCCGGTGTAGATGCCCACGCCCATGGTGATCGCGGCCAGGATGGCGGCGGCGAACATGAGGGTCGGGACGCCGGTGACGGCGCCGGTGACGGCCATGACCACGACCGCGAGCATGACGGCGATCATGGCGATGGCGAAGGTGAGACGGTTGGTCTCGGCCTGCATGGAGGTGGCAGTCGCCTGGGTGGTGGTGGCCGCATCGGTGGTCTCGACGGTCTCGGTGGGGCGCTCGGTGATGGTGGCGGTCATGTGAGTATTCCTCTCGATGTGTGTCGAGCAGGTCCGCCTGACTACCAGTCGTGCGTCCCTGCACGACGGTGTGCAGCCCGTGGGCCGGACGGAGGTTTCTCCGTCGAGTAGAACTCTAGGAAGGTCCCACCCAATTGTCTAGACAAAGGGGCGTGACGTGTGTTGCGTTGGCGACTTGTGGATCACAGGGGATCACTGGGAGGGCTGCGGTTCGGTCGCAGATGTGTGTGGTCGGATATGGCGTCATGGAGGGCATTACTGGTCCTGGTGGGGGCCGGGGAAGACCTGTGTCATGGTGGTTTTGATCTGGAAACGTGACCTGAGAGGTAGGCGTGCGATGTGAGCCACTGGTCTAGTCCTGTTGTGAGTAGCATCGACTGCACGATATTGCCGGGCGTGGTCGCATGACTGTCCGGTCATCTTCGTGGGCGGCCTCAGTCGGGTGCAACGGCAGGGCAGAAGGCGACTCGCTGCCGCCCCGGCTATCCTGTTCGGGTGACGACCAGCCAGACTTCTTCCAGCGCCGTCGGCCCTGTCCTCGTGGTGGACTTCGGCGCGCAGTACGCCCAGCTCATCGCCCGCCGCGTGCGCGAGGCCGGCGTCTACTCCGAGATCGTGCCCCACTCCATGGATGCTGCCGCCATGCTGGACAGGCGGCCGGCGGCCATCATCCTCTCCGGCGGCCCGTCGTCGGTCTACGCCGACGGCGCCCCATCCGTCGACCCGGCCGTCTTCGACGCCGGAGTCCCGGTCCTGGGTATCTGCTACGGCTTCCAGGCCATGGCCCAGGCGCTGGGTGGAACGGTCGGGCGCACGGGCACTCGCGAGTACGGGCACACCCCCGCCCGCGTGGAGGAGGGGTCCTGCCTGTTCGACGGAACCCCGGACGACCAGGTGGTGTGGATGAGCCACGGCGACGCGGTCCAGGCCGCCCCCGAGGGCTTCACCGTCACCGCCTCCACCTCCCAGACGCCGGTGGCCGCCTTCGAGAACCCGAAGCGGCGCCTCTATGGGCTGCAGTGGCACCCCGAGGTGCTCCATTCCGAGCACGGGCAGGCCGCGCTGGTCAACTTCCTGCACAAGGAGGCGGGCTGCCGGCCACGTGGACCCCGGACAACATCATCGACGAGCAGGTGGCCCGCATCCGCGAGCAGGGTGGGCGACGCCCACGTCATCTGCGGCCTGAGCGGGGAGTGGACTCATCCGTGGCTGCCGCCCTCGTCCATCGCGCCGTCGGCGACCAGCTCACCTGCATCTTCGTCGACCACGGCCTGCTGCGCGCCGGCGAGCGCGAGCAGGTGGAGCATGACTACGCCGAGGGCATGGGCATCCGGGTCATCACGGTCGACGAGACCGAGCGCTTCCTGAGCGCCCTGGCCGGCGTCACCGAGCCGGAGGCCAAGCGCAAGATCATCGGCCGGGAGTTCATCCGCTCCTTCGAGGCGGCCCAGCGCCGCGTCGTCGAGGCCGTCGGCGCCGAGGGCGGCGAGATCCGCTTCCTGGTCCAGGGGACTCTGTATCCCGACGTCGTCGAGTCCGGTGGGGGAGAGGGCGCCGCCAATATCAAGAGCCACCACAACGTCGGCGGCCTGCCCGAGGACCTCGACTTCGAGCTCATCGAGCCGCTGCGCGAGCTGTTCAAGGACGAGGTGCGCGCCATCGGCCGCGAGCTGGGCGTGCCGGAGAAGATCGTCGCCCGCCAGCCCTTCCCCGGGCCGGGGCTCGGCATCCGCGTCATCGGCGAGGTGACGGCCGAGAACCTGCGCGTCCTGCGGGCCGCTGACGCCATCGCCCGCGAGGAGCTCACCGCCGCCGGGCTCGACGGCGAGATCTGGCAGTGCCCGGTGGTGCTGCTGGCCGACGTGCGCTCCGTGGGCGTCCAGGGTGACGGGCGTACCTACGGTCACCCCATTGTTCTGCGGCCGGTCAGCAGTGAGGACGCCATGACGGCCGACTGGACCCGACTGCCCTACGACGTCCTGGCGCGCATCTCCAACCGGATCACCAACTCCGTACCAGAGGTCAACCGGGTGGTGCTCGACTGCACGAGCAAGCCCCGGGCACCATCGAGTGGGAGTGACGGGGAGCCGAGCGGCTACCTATCATCGCAGGGCCTCCGCTGGCGCTCAGGCGCTGGCGGGGATCGTTGTGCGGTCTCGACTGTCTGAAAGTGACGGTGTTGTCAATTCGGGAGTGCAATGACGGAACACTTATCGATCCTGCTGGGGGTCTTAAAAATTACTGCCAGGTCTATATTGTGTTGCGACTTTTGATGCTCGAAAGAGACAAAAGTAGGGGTGTTCTAAAGGGATGGATGGTTGTTGAAGGCCTGTGTCTCCAGATGGTTCTGGTGGTGCTACGATCTCGCTGATCAGGTGCGCTCAATGGAGGTGTCGGGATGACTATCCCCGCGGGTTGGTACGACGACGGATCCGGACATCAGAGGTGGTGGGATGGTAACGCGTGGGGAGTCTATGCGCAGGACGTCTCCTCGGCTCAGCTGGAGTCTCGTCCAGTGGGTTATGGTCAGGCGGTCGCTCCGGTTGCGCAGCCTGTGAAGGAGCCTGGAATACTCGATGCGCTGGGTCAGGCTGTCAAGAATGTGGCGGTTGAGCAGAAAAGTTTGGCGATTGGGGTGCTGACTGCCGGAGCGAGAGCGCGTCGGGAGCGTGAGGAGCACGAGCGGGAGGAACGTCTTCGGCAAGTAGAGCATGCCCGGATGGCGGGAAGGAGGGTGACGAGTGGTGAGTTTGGGACTTCGGAGATTGAGATCTATGAGAACGGATATGTGCGCGTAGCCGGTCCCAGTGAAGGTGGGCGTTCCTGCCGGATAGACGAATCGACTCCTTATGAGAATCTGATCTCCATATCTTTTGAGCGCCCCAATAGCGAAAATTCTAGGGCGGTTGGGACTGTGGCTGCACCGTCGGTTGCGACAACCGGCACTGCGGTGAAAGGTAGTGTCGATGATCGCCAAACGCAATCCTGCGGTCATGGCGATATCTGCTGCTGGTATTGCGGCTGCCGGTGCTGGTGCGGTCGCTAAGATCATGTCGGCGAAGGCTGTTCTGACTATTACCACTGATCAGAGAGTTCATGTGCTGACGAATCAGGTGAAGCATCCGAAGACGAGTCTCGCAATGCCCAGAAAAAGATCATGAAAAGTGTTGGTGCGGTCCTGGAGCAAACGGGCAACTCGGTTCTGACTGCCCTTGGGCGCGGGCCTGTGGCCTCGAGCGCTCCTGCTCTGTCGTCAGGTCAGGTCGAGGTGTCTCAGGAGGTGAGCTCTCCCGCCATGTCCTCTGCAGACGTCACCGCACGTCTACGAGAGCTGGCCGAGCTGCGCAAGGAAGGCATCCTGGACGACGACGAGTTTCTTGTCGCGAAGCGCCAACTGCTGGGAAGCTTTTTAGGGTTTCATCCCTGCATATTGGCGTCGGCCGACGAGTTCATTAGCCCGTCTGCCGGCGGGGAGGAATGCGCTGTCATCAACTACGCCGCGACTTACACCAATGATGATGCGATTCGAGAGTCGGTCGCCTTCGCTCTGGTGGGCTACGTCATGGTCGGCGGTGTACGAGCGGCTCGTCCCAGAAGGAGGCAGGAAGGATCTCGACCTGTGGGCCTTCCGCAGTAGGGACATCACGCCGGGCAGCGTGGGCCTGCACCTCCTGACCCGCGAGCTGGTTTGAACGTCGCCGTGGGCCGGTTGGAGGAACCAGCCGGCCCACGGCGACTTCACCCGCGTCCTACAGCGATGACCTCGCCCGAGTGCGGTCAACGGCCATGGCCACGGAGAGGACCGCGACGGCGAACAGGGCGCAGATCCCGCAGTCGACGAGCAGCGGGCGAATGACGTCGGCGGACATGGAGGTCGCGTCGTACGCACCGGAGATCGCCTGGGCCGCCCAGTAGCCGGGGGTGAACTTGGCGACCTGGACGACGGCGTCGGGCAGCCACTCGGTGGACACCCACGCCCCCGACAGGAAGGACATGGCCAAGCCACCGATGTTGGCGACCGCGCTGGCCGCGTTCTGCCCCAAGCCGACCTGACCCAGGAGGAAGCCGAGCGAGACCGCCACGAGCATGTAGGCGCCCAGGGCCGCACCGACGACCCCCAGCAGCGGGGCCGACGTCATCACGGCACTGGTTCCGAGGTTCGCGACTCCCAGCCCGAAGATCCACAGCCACCCGACCAGGCCGATCATGAGGCAGGCCCCTATGGTCCCGAGGCTGCGGGATCTGCTGCTCACCGGTGCCGCGATGAGACGGGAATGGACTGACCGGCGCCCCAGCGACGTCATGAGCGTTGAGATCGCGACGATCGCAAAGGCCATGATCGGGTAGAAGGAGAACATGGTGTAGACGACGAGGCTGTGCGGCAGCGGCGTCGCGTCCTGGGCGATCCGCTTGGCGGGGGCGGAGTGGTTCATCGTTTCCTTGGCCAGGGCGACGGCACGGGCAGGGTCGTTGGTGAGCGTTGAGAGATAGCCAGTGACCTGCCCCAGGTAGGAGTCGGTGCGCGCGTTCATCAGCGACCCCGCGGCCGATTCGTATCCGATGACCGTGTCCATCCGGGGAGGCTCGGTGCCTTGGCGAGTGGCCTCCTGGAGCCGCTGCCCGTATCCGGCCGGAATGATGAGGATGTAGCTGATGCGGTTCTGCGCGGTGGCGTCCTGAATAGCCTGCTTGGAGTCCTCCAGCGGCTGAACCTCGCCGACGGACTCGACGTAGTCCTTGACCCCTCGGGAGATGGTGGATCCGTCGCGGTCGATGACGGCCACACTCGCCGTGGCTTCCTTGACCTGGTTGGACGTGTCCTCGGTCCGAGCGGCTCCCACATTCAGGCCGAACAGAGACAGCACCACCAGGTAGACCAGGACGTAGATCCGATGGGCCGCCACGATCTTCAGCGACGTCTTAAAGGTGCTCATGGTTCATCCTCCTGGCACGGATCAGGGCGATGGTGAGGAACAGACATGTCATGCCCAGCAGGACTGAGCAGCTGCGGGTGAAGGGTTCCAGGGAGTCGTAGTAGAGCAGCCCGTAGAAGCAACGGGCTGCCTGCCACAGGGGATTGGCCTGTACCAGTAGTGGGGCATGGAGCTCAACGGCGTTGGCCAGGGACAGGGCTGAGGGTCCGTAGAAGCCGGTGAACAGCGACAGGAAGCAGCTGATCGCGGAGACCATCCCGACCCCCATCTTGCTGAAGGCGCCCAGTGCGGCGCCCGCAGCGCTCGACATGAGGCTGGCCACCCCGACCGCTACCAGGCACAGCAACACGTGAGGCCCGAAGTCCACACCCACCACCGTGGCGATGAAGGCGAAGGCGATGAGCAGACAGGCCAGGACGCACACCCAGGAGGCCGCGAGCGTGGAGGTGAGGACCTTCCACCGCGGCAGACCCGCCAGGGTTCGGCGGGCTCCCAGAGGAGAGGAGGCCATGATGCTCTGCACCGTGGTCATGGTGACGGTCATGCCCATGCCGCTGGCGAAGGCCAGCAGTGCGAAGTAGTAGCGGGTTGCGGGCTTGACGGGACTCGGCGTTACCGAGATCGAGTGGGTGAAGGAGTGGTTGACCTGAAGGGCGGCTGTCTGCTCCGGCGGAACCTCGGCCTTGATGACGGCCTCGAGCTCGGCCCGCTTTTTGGGTGTAGGAGTCCATGACCACCCGGAGTACCTGAGTCGTCTCGGCCTCATTGCCCTTCTGGGTCACGTGCAGCACGGGATCGCCGTCCTCGACGGCGAGGTAGCCGTTCGTGTCCCCGCGTGTCGCGGCGGCCTGGGCCTCAGATGCGGTGGAGTGGGTGACCTTGGTGATAAGGCGGGGATCGGCGTCGTCGGCGGAGATCTGTTCGATGACGGCGTCCAGGCCGGGAGCCGCCCGGTGAGGCCTCGTCCTGGACGACGCCGAAGCTGATGGGGGTGGCCTCGAAGTCCTTGTCCAGGTTGGAGAACATCGCCATGAACATGAGGGACATGACGATCGGGAAGCCGAGCGTCCACACGAGCAGGACGCGATCACGCAGGAGCCTGAGCACCTGGTAAAAGAAGACGGTCAGCATGTCAGGCCGCCTCGTCGCGCAGGGCCCGCCCGGTGATCTCCAGGAAGACGTCGTTGAGGGTCGGGGGCTCGGAGGTCACTCGGCCGCAGGTCGCTCCCGCCGCATTCAGCGCCCTCATGACGTCGGAGAGGTTGTGCGCCCGGGAGGTGCACTCGATGAGGACCTCGCCGTTCTGGTAGGGTGACTGTGCGCACGTGCTCCAGGCGGCGCAGACCCTCCAGAGTCTCCTCACCCGGGGGAACGGGGTCGACGACCTCCACCCGGATGCGCTCACCGGTTCCGATCATGGCCTTGAGCTCGTCGGAGGTTCCGGAGGCCACCCTGCCGGCCGCGGTCCATGATGACGATCCGGTCGCACAGCTGCTCCACCTCCTCCATGTAGTGGCTCGTGTAGAGAATGGTGGCGCCGCGCTCGTTGAGACGCTTGATGCCGTCCAGGATCGCGTTACGGCTCTGCGGGTCGACGGCGACCGTGGGCTCGTCCAGGATGATGAGGTCGGGGCCGTGGGCGATGCCGCAGGCGATGTTGAGACGGCGCAGCAGACCGCCCGAGAGCTTCTTGGGCTTGAACTCACGAACTTCCAAGGCCAACGAAGGCGATCGCCTCGGCCACCAGGCGGCGCCGCTCGGCGCGGTCGCGCACGTAGAGGGCGCAGAAGGCGTCGACATTCTCCGCCACGGTGAGCTCGTCGAGGGACGGCCACTTCCTGAGGCACCACGCCGATACGGCGCTTGAGCCCGTAGGGCGGTGGGCGTCATCGGCTCGCCGAACACGCGGATCGAGCCCTGTCGTGGGTGAGCAGCTGGAGGATGCAGCTGATCGTGGTCGTCTTGCCCGATCCGTTGGGGCCGAGCAGCCCCAGCACCTGACCGCGCGGAATCCTCAGGGAGAGGCCATCCACCGCCACCAGCTCCCCGTAGCGCTTGACCAGGGATCCGACCTCCACAGCCGGGCCGGTATCCCTGGCCCCGTCCTTGACTTCCATCTCGGTTCCTCTCTTCCCGCCGGTGTCCCCCGGCTCATGACTCCCATGTTCCTGCGGGGACGGTGGCGACCAGAAGTGCCTGCCGTCATGACCTGGGCGGGCAGCCATGACTTCTGTCATGAGATCCGTCAACGGGGCCACCGGATCGGCCTGACGGGTTTGAAAGCGCCGGTGATCGTCGATAATCGAGGCGTGAAGGTCCTGGTCGACAACGGCGTGCTGCTGTGCGGCTGTGTCTTGCTGGCCCTGCTCACCGTGGAGACGGACACGGTCGTCGTGGTCTGGCTGCTCGGTGCCGTGGCTGTCAGTGGGATGGGCATGTTTGCCGACCGGAGCCGCTGGGCGATCGTGATGCCCGCCGCCTACCTCCTGCTCGGAACCCTCACGACGGCGTCCGTGGTCGGGGCCCCGCTGGTCGTCTACGGCCTGGCCCGCCTCGGCATGCTCGGTACCCGGCACGCACGGGTGGTGGCTGTGATCAGTGGCCTTCTGTTTACTGCCGTCGTTGCCAGACAGGTGCCGAGGACACCGGTACTGGCCCTCGCTCTGGTGATATGCGCGCTCGCGGCCCTCCTCGCGTTGCGCACCCTCCAGGAGGAGACGGTGCGGATGAGCCTGCACTCAGTGCGTGATGATCTGCGCGAGAAGGTCCTCACTCTGCAGGACACGAACGCCCAGCTGCTTCGGGCCCAGGACTACGAGCTGCGCGCCGCCGCTCTGTCCGAGCGCACCAGGATCGCGCGCGAGATCCACGACGGCGTCGGCCATCTCCTCACCCGCCTTCTGCTGCAGGTCAAGGCCCTTCAGGTCGTCCATCGTGACGCGTCGGGTGTCGTCTCCGACCTCGCGACCCTTGACGCCGGCCTCGACGAGGCCCTGGACTCCATGCGCCGCTCCGTCCACGCCCTGTCCGACGAGGGCGAGGAGCTGGCCACCTCCCTCAACCTGCTGGGTTCGCGCTGCGGCATCGACTCCGTGAGCGTCGACTGCTCCACCGACGTCGAGCCCCCACCGGCGGTGGCGCGCTGCGTCGTTGCCGTCGTGCGCGAGGCCCTGACCAACGCCGCCCGCCACGGTAGGGCCCACTCGGCCCGAGTGGCGGTCACCGACTACCCTGCGTTCTGGCAGGTCACGGTCGACAATGACGGCGTCGTCCCCGCAGTGGGCGAGCCGGCCGTGGATGGTGGCGAGGGTGCCGGCCTCGGCCTGCGCTCCATGACCGAGCGGGTTGAGGCCCTGGGCGGCAGGGTGCGGATCACCCCGCGGCCGCGGTTCACGGTCTTCGCCACGATTCCCAAGAACGGACAAGGGAGAGAAGGAGCATCATGAGGGTCCTCATCGTCGATGACGACGCGCTCGTCGCCCAAGCCCTGTCCACGATCCTGTCGGTCGAGGACGACGTCGATGTCGTCGGCCTGGGCGGGTCGGGACCTGAGGCCATCGAGCGCTACCGGGGGCTGGCTCCCGACATCCTCCTCATGGACATCCAGATGCCCGGCGGCGACGGACTCAGCGCGGCTGAGCGGATCCTGGCCGAGGATCCGACGGCGCGCATCGTCTTCCTGACCACCTTCTCCGACGACGAGTACATCGTGCGTGCCCTCAAGATGGGCTCGCGCGGCTACCTCATCAAGCAGGACGTCGCCCAGGTCGCCCCGGCGCTGCGGTCCGTTATGGCCGGGGTGTGCGTCCTGGAGGGGGAGGTGCTCGAGCGCAGCGCCACCATGGGGCTCAACGCCCGGCCACCGGTGACTGGGGCGGACCGAGGCCGGGGGCATCAGGACCCGCGGAGCACGGCCTTCGCGGCCCTGACCGACCGCGAGTACGAGGTGGTCGAGGCCGTGGCCGAGGGACTGGACAACGCCGAGGCCGCGGCGCGGCTGTTCATGAGTGAGGGCACGGTGCGCAACCACATCAGCGCGATCCTGGCCAAACTAGGCCTGCGCAACCGCACCCAGGTCGCAGTCATGTACTACCGCTCCGCGCAGGCCGACTAAAGGTGATCGGTAGCCGGATGCCATGTGAACGGCTGGAAATGGGGCGACTCACCCGTCTGGTGGGCATGCCTCAGTCCCACCACAGGTCGAGGACCGGGCTGGAGCCGGCGCGCGCCGCGTTCGTTAGAGCTCCTCCTCACTGCTGGCGACAATGCGTCACATCACCGCGCAGGCATTCACTACTTCACTTCAAGGTTGTGCCAGTAGGTGTTCGGGCAGGGTGCGGTGGTAGCTCGTGTGCCGGATCCGTCGCACTGCGCGAACCCTGATCGGGAACGTACTTGTTGATCGGGAACTCCATGGGGCGTCTCTGACCCCGTCCGGGTCTTTACTCCACGAGGTCAGGGTGCTTCTGGGGGAGGCGTGGGTGTACTCCACAGTGTTCGGGGTCTCGTGCAGTACGGACAACCCCTGACCAGTGCAACCCCAACCCCCTGCAGCAGCCGACGTGAACAGGCTCCGGCCGGAAGCGGCCCGCTGATCGAGGGTCACCAGGAGCCCAGCGGGCACCACCGGAGCCAGAAGAGGGGCTGATTCCCTCGATGTCCTGAGACATCGCACCGCCAGGACCGACGACGCACCGTCGGCGACGTGCGCTCCAGCGAGTGGACAGTGCGCATCCATCTGGTCGACAGACGCCGTATGCCGAATCGAAATGGCGCCAACCGCCGGGCTGGCGGGGTGCTACATGGGTGAGCAACGTCGTCAGTGTGACGACCATGACCGCCACAGCTCGCCGCCAGTGGCGGTCATCGGGGGTGGGCGTGGTTGGGTTAGGCGAGCTCTCCGGTGACGAGGCGGACGAGGTCTCGGCGCGCCCGGTGACCCTCGGGGTGGGGAACATCGGGTAGACGTGGTTGAGGTTCTCGCCGACGTGCAGCGTCGAGTCGGCTCCCCGCCTCCAGGAGCTTGGCGTGGAAGAGCGCGTTGTCCGGTAGGAAGATCTCCCGGGTCCCCACGAAGGTCGTCACCTTCCTCAGGGCCCGACAGGTCGCCGTAGATGGGAGAAAGGTGCCAGTCGGTCAACGGGGTGTCGCCCGCCCAGGAACGGCCGATCTCGGCGAGGGGCTCGGGAGCCATGAGCGGGTCGGCGTCGACGTAGTCCGCGATATCCGGGTTGGCGTTGGTGATGTCGACCCACGGCGAGATGAGGGCGAGCTCGTCGGGCTGGGCGTCGCCGGCCTCGGCCAGGGACAGGGCGATGACTGCCGCCAGGCCCCCGCCCGCGCTGTCCCCCATGAGGATGATCCGCTTGCCCGGGTTCTCCGCGACCGTGCGCCGGTAGAGGTCCAGTACCAGCCGATGCGCCTCCTGCCAGGTGTGGTGGGGCGTCAACGGGTAGAGCGGCATGACGACGTCGGCCCCGGTCCTGCGGGCCAGATGATCGACCAGACAGGCGTGCACTGAGACCGCCGTCGAGATGTAACCGCCGCCGTGGAGATAGACGATGACGGCGTGCGACGGCGTATGCGGGCGAAGGTGGTAGACGGGCATGCCCTCGTCCTCGTGCCGCTCCAGGTCGTAGAAGAAGCGCCCCCAGGCAGGGAAGGGGACGGCTCGGCGAGGCTCGGGGCGGCCGGCCAGGCGGGCGATCCGCTCGGAGATCGACATGCGGGCATGCGCCATCTTGATCGGCCGGGCGCTGTACTCCACCAGGCTCGCCGCGGCCGAGCGCCGATAGCGCTTGCGGGAGTAGAAGCTGAAGGCGCCCACCGTCAGGCCGACACTGGCCACGCCGACGGCGATCCTGCTCCCGCTGACTGCCCTGAACATCCTCATGACTCCTCCGCTCCACAGAGCACCGAACGTTGTCCGAAGACATCTCCGGATCCGGTGCCTGCCCCGTCTATCGTAGGTATCAGAGCGCTGCGATGATGGGGTGAATCCAGTACGTTCACTCAGTGCGGAGGCCTGCACGTGGCGCTGCCGTCGGCATGACAAGAGGAGATCGCGATATGGAAACCTACGAGATCGACCACCTCAACGCCGTCCGCGCCCTGGCCCCCGAGTGCATGGTGCTGCTGCGCTCCGACGGCGCCTTTCCCCTGGCTGAGCCGGGCGAGATCGCCCTGTTCGGCTCCGGCGCCCGCGGCACCATCAAGGGTGGAACCGGCAGCGGTGACGTCAACTCCCGCCACGTCACCACCATCGAGGAGGGCCTGGAGTCTGCCGGCTTCACCATCGTCACCAGGCCCTGGCTGGAGGCCTACGACCGCGTCCGCGCTCAGGCCCACCAGCACTTCATCTCCGATATCAGGGCCGAGGCCGCCGAGCGCGGCGTCCCCGCCATCATGATCGGCATGGGCTCCGTCATGGCCGAGCCGGAGTACACGATCCCCTCGACATCGAAACCGACTCCGACCCGCGTACGGCCGTCTACGTCCTGGCCCGAACCTCCGGTGAGGGCAGCGACCGCACCCTGAGGCCGGGGACCTGAGGCTCACCGACACCGAGATCCGCGACATCCGTTGTCTGAACGAGCGCTTCGAGACGTTCCTCCTCGTCCTCAACGTGGGCGGCGTCGTCGACCTCAGCCCGCTCGATGACATCACTAACATCCTCCTGCTCTCCCAGCTCGGCGCGGCCACCGGCAACGCCTTCGCCGACGTCCTCCTGGGCGGGGCCTATCCCTCCGGCAAGCTCGCCACCACCTGGGCCGCCTGGGACGAGTGCGACCAGATCGGCGACTTCGAGACCCGGACGACACCCACTACCGCGAGGGCGTTTACGTCGGTTACCGCTTCTACGACTCGGTCGGCAAGGAGCCGCTCTTCCCCTTCGGATTCGGACTGGGCTACACGACCTTCGACGTCGAAACCCGCCGGGCGAGCCTTGACGGGGCTCGCGTGAGCATCGGTGTCGACGTCACCAACACCGGTGAGCATCCGGGCAAGGAGACCGTCCAGGTCTACGCCAGTGTGCCGGCCGGTCGCCTCGACCAGCCGCTTCAGGCGCTCGCCGGCTTCGCCAAGACCGACGAGATCACCCCCGGCGCCACGGTGCACATCACCATCGACATCGACCTGACCGACTTGGCCTCCTACGACGAGGCCACCCGCGCCACGGTCCTGGAGGCCGGCCGTTACCTGCTGCGGGTGGGAACCTCCAGCCGGCACCTGAGCCCCGTCGCCGTCGTCGAGCTCGCCCAGGACGCAACCGTGCGACTCCTGACCGGCGACCTGGGTGATCCCGGCTTCACGGACTGGAGGCCCGAGGCTCCGGTGGTCCTCGACATTCCAGCAGGCCTGCCGGTGCTCGTCGTCGACCCGGTCCACCTGCGTCGGCCGGACGATGCCGCACCCGATGAGCGGACGGCCCCTGAGGGGTTTTCAGTGAGGCCCTCGCCCTGGCCCGGGACCTGTCCGACGACGACCTCATGCACGCTGTGCTGGGTGACTACCTCAGCGGTGAGGAATCGGGCTCCATCGTCGGGGCGGCCTCCACCACTGTCATCGGCGCGGCCGGCCAGACCACCACCCGAATCCCCGGCCTGCCCAGCCTCATCATGGCCGACGGGCCCGCCGGACTGCGCCTGGCCCCCCACCTACGGCATCGACGCCGAGGGCCCCTTCTCCCTGGGCGACTCCAGCCCTGCCCGCCACCTTCCTCGAGCTCATGGACGACGCCGGACGTGAGGCTCTCGGCATCGCCGACGAGCCCGCGCCCCGAGAGCCCGCCGAGATCCGCGAGCAGTACACCACCGCCATCCCCATCGGCACCGCGCTCGCGCAGTCCTGGAACCCGGGCCTGGCACAGCGGCTCGGCGACGTCGTCGGAGCCGAGATGGAGCGCTTCGGCGTCGACCTCTGGCTCGCCCCCGCCTTCAACCTGCACCGCTCCGTCCTGTGCGGACGAAACTTCGAGTACCTCTCCGAGGACCCGCTGCTGGCCGGGCACATCGCCGCCGCCATCACCCGGGGCGTCCAGTCCCATCCGGGGCGGGGTGTGACCATCAAGCACCTGGCCTGCAACAACCAGGAGACCAACCGCCTCAACTCCAACAGCCGGGTCGGTCCCCGAGCCCTGCGCGACCTCTATCTGCGCGCCTTCGAGACCTGCGTGCGCCGGGCCCGGCCCGCCGCCGTCATGACCTCCTACAACCTCATCAACGGCGTCCACACCTCCGAGTCCGCTGAGCTGCTCGAGGTCATCCTGCGTCAGGAGTGGGGCTTCGACGGCCTGGTCATGGCCGACTGGGTGGTTGCCGGCATGACCCACAGCGACATGAAGCATCCGCGCGCCACCGCCGCGGCGAGCGTCAAGGCCGGCAACGAGCTCTTCATGCCCGGAGGCGAATCGGACCGGGAGGATCTCCTGGCCGCGCTCAGGCGGGGGCGCGACGGTCGGCTGTTGGACGGGCAGACCGAGTCGGACGACGGCGGGGTGAGCCTGACGCGCACCGAGCTCGAGAAGCAGGCCGCCCGGGTCATCCGCATGATTTGGAGGCTCGCCGGTTCCGGACGGCGACTGTGCGCGGGGGTTGAGGCTGGCCACCTCTGACGTGAGGAGCGAGGAGGGTTCAACGCAGCTGACGTGCGTGCTCGCCGTCGCGCGGAGAGCCGATGATGAGGCGTGAGAGAACCTGTCACCCGGACGGCGGACGTGACATGCTCAGGTCGAGCTGACCGCGAATCATAAGGAGCCCCCATGGCGCTGACACCTCAGGCACGTGAGACCTTCAACCGACTGTTCGGGGTGGAGCCCCAGCCCCACCCCACGGACCCCGAACTGTCTCGACATCCTCCAGAACGGGATCTTCGACGAGGCCTTCTCCACGGGTGTCCTCACCGACGTCGAGCGCGAGCTGCTCACCGTCACCGTCCTGACCGCCATGCAGACCCTTCCCCAGCTCAGGGCCCACGTGGGCGCCGCCCTCAACATCGGTGCCAGCCCGCTCCAGGTGCGCGAGACCATCTACCAGTGCGCCCCCTACATCGGCTTCCCCAAGACGCTCAACGCCATCGACATCGCCAACGGGGTCTTCGAGGCACACGGCGTCTCCCTGCCCCTGGAGAACGCCGGCACCGTCGACGCCGCCGACCCCAGCGCCCGGGAGCAGGCGGGCGCCGCCATCCAGGTTCCGCTGTACGGTCACGAGGTCAAGGAGGTCTTCTCCTCGCTGCCCGAGCCCTTCGATAAGTTCGTGCCCCACCTGCTCACCTCCTCGACCTTCGGCGACTTCGCCACCCGCGGCGGGCTCGACGTCGCCCTGCGCGAGCTCATCAGTCTCGTGGCCATTGCCGCCATCGGCGCCTCCACCCAGCTGCGTCCGCACGTGGCCGGGGCCATCCGGGCCGGCTCCTCCCGCCAGAAGGTGACCGCGGCACTGGTCCAGGTCATGCCCTACATCGGTGGCCTCTACGCCCTGTCCGGCCTGGTCCTCGTGGCTAACTACGACGAGAACGCTCCCTCGGAGGCCTACCGCTGAGAGGCGCTGAACCACGAGTCTTAGGGTGCCTCTCGTCGTCGATATAACACTGTGTGATGGGCGACACTCTCTCAACTCGGTGTCGTCCTCCCCAGGTCGACCACTGATTCATCATATGTACTAACAACACTTTTTCCTTGTGTTATATTGCTCGGCATTGCGTGCGGCCCTCACGCCTGCACCCCTCGGCCAGCGGGCCGGGGAACAACTCAAGGAAGAGAGATGACCATGGACCGCAACTACTTCGACCTGACCGGCCAGGTGGCCCTCGTCACCGGCTGCTCATCTGGCATCGGTATCCAGATGGCCAAGGCGCTGGCCAGTGCCGGAGCCAACATCGTCGCCGTGGCGCGTCGCGTCGAGCGCGTCGAGGCCGTGGCCAAGGAGATCACCGAGGAGTTCGGGGTCAAGACCCTTGTCCTGCACTGCGATGTGCGCGATACGGCCAGCGTCGACAGTGTCGTCGACGCCGCTCTGGAGACCTTCGGCCGCCTCGACATCGTCATCAACAACGCCGGAACGGGAAGCTTCGGCCCCGCTGAGGATCTGACTGACGAGCAGTTCGACACCGAGGTCGACATCGACCTGTACGGCATCTTCCGCGTCTCGCGCGCCGCCGCGAAGAAAGCGATGATCCCCGCCGGCTACGGACGCATCATCAACGTCGCCTCCATGTACGGCATGGTCGGCTCCAATGTCGCCGGCATGGCCGCCTACCACGCGGCCAAGGGCGGCGCTGTGAACCTCACGCGCGCTCTGGCCGCGGAGTGGGCCAAGTACGGCATCACCGTCAACGCCCTGTGTCCCGGCTACTTCTACTCCGAGCTGACCACCGATGTCCTGGACGCCGAGGACACCGGATCGGCCTTCCGTGCCATGATCCCGCTGGGCCGCTTCGGCAAGGAGGGTGAGCTCGACACCGCCATCCTGTTCCTGGCCTCCAAGGCCTCCGGCTACGTCGTCGGCTCTCCCATCCTCGTCGACGGCGGCTACAGCGCCATCTGAGGGTGCGCTTCTCCACCCTCCTGCTTGCGGTAGAGGCAAACCCGGCCCGGCGGCCCGTCTACGATGGCCGCCGGGCCGGACTCCCGTTGCCGGCCCAGCCCAGCAAGGAGAGCACGTGACGACGACGCAGCCCTACCTGTCCCGGCAGGTCACCTTCACCGCCCAGGGGCAGAGGATCGGGGGACTGGCCTACGTCCCGCGCACCGCGTCCTCGGCCCCCGCACCCCTGCTCATCTGCTGTCACGGCATGGAGGGCTCCCATACCCGCGTGGCCCCCATGGCTCGGCGCTTCGCCGCCGCCGGGGCCGTGTCCATCTGCTTCGACTTCCGCGGGGGCGGCGGCAGCGCCAGCCAGGGTGAGACCACTGCGATGTCGGCCCTCACCGAGCTGGCCGACCTCGAGGCCGTCCTCACCGCGGCCTGCGCGTGGCCGGAGGTGGACGCCTCCCGGGTCGCCTTGTTCGGGCTGAGCCTGGGAGGGGCGGTCGCGGCGCTCGCGGCCGCACGCCACCCGCAGCGGATCGCTGCCCTGGCTCTGTGGTACCCGGCGCTGAGGCTGAGGGAGAACCTGCGTGCCGCGTTCCGCACGCTGGCCGCTGTGCCCGAAGAGTTCGACTGGGCGGGCACCCGCCTGGGACGCAGCTACGCCGTCGACGGCTGGAACCTGGAGGTCGGGGCCGAGCTGGCCACCTATCGACGCCCGGTCCTCATCGTCCACGGGGAGCAGGACCGCTCCGTGCCCATCGAGGTCTCCCGGGCCGCCGTGCGGACCCTGCCCGACGCCGAGCTCGTCACGATTCCCGGCGCCGCACACGGCTTCGGTGACGCCAACTGGGAGGAGGCCGTGCGTCGCACCACCGCCTTCCTGGCCTGGAACGGTGTCCTCGAGGAGGACTGAGTCGCGCGGCTGACCGCAGAGCCCGCACGGTGCATCCCGTTTTCTGACGGTGCTGGTGCTCCAATCGCCGGCATCGCAGAATTGACTGCATGAGCGCATACGAGACAGCGGACCTGACTGGTGTCAGCAAGACGATGCTTCTGACCCTCCATGCCAGGGGCGGAGCACACGCTCTCCGACCGGCCGCGCTTCACGGACCCTGCTGCCGTCGAGCTCGTCTCCCGGCTCGACTACGACTTCACCATGGCGAGACAGGACCGCCTCATGGCCGACGGCGTCGTGCTGCGCACCCTCACGCTCGACCCGCTCGTCGCCGGGTACCCTCGCCACCCACCCCGGCTGCACTGTGGTCAACATCGCCTGCGGGCTCGACACCCGTTTCCAGCGCCTCGACGACGGGCGCGTCACCTGGTTCGACCTCGACCTGCCCGACGTCATCGCGCTGCGGCGCCGGCTGCTGGAGGACGGTGAGCGCCACCGCACGATCGCCATCTCCGCCCTCGACCCCGCCTGGCCCGACCAGCTGGGGGAGGGTGAGACGAGCGGCAAAGTGGGCAACGATGTGCTCGTCATCGTCGAGGGACTGAGCATGTACCTCGAGCAGGATGAAGTGCGCTCTCATGGACATCATCGCTGCTCGGTTGCCCGGTGCAACGGTTCTCATCGAGGTCATGCCCCGCCTGTTCCAGAAGTACGGCCGGGAGCGCTCGGTCGAGGACGCGGGGGCGCGCTACACCTACGGCTGCTCCAGCGCCGCCGAGTTCCATCGGACGATCGCCCCCGGATTCACGCTGCTTCACGACGTCCCCTTCATCGACACGATTGTGCGCTACCACCCGTGCTCGCGCCCCTGATGCGGCTTCCGCTGGTGGGCAGACTCGCCGAGCGCATCGTGGTGCTGCGGGCGCCGGCCGCCTGATGACTCATTCTCGACGGGGACGTTTCTGGCGTAGGGGGCACAATCCTTCGGCCGGGGACATCCTGCGCGTACGGGAACAGGAATCCCGTCCCCGACGGCGTCGAATGTCCCCGCCCGGAGCAGTACGCACCCGGCTGCGTGGAATGTCCCCGGCTGCAACCGCGTGCCGAGAATCAAGTGGCGCGGGGTGAGTGCCGACGGCGCAGGTATCCACAGGAATGGCTGACCTGTTGCGGGATCCCGTGCTGTGGAAACGCGGGATGGGTGTTGGCTCCCGTTGGCATGATGGATGACGCCTCCCGTCGGCACCTTCCCCGGAACACCTATGTCCTTGCCGGGGAGGAAGGAGCTGGGAAGGAGGTGAGGGCCGTGTCCAAGCCGAAAGGCCGACGCAGAAAAGTTCGCAAGTACAAGGTAACGGCCCGGAAGGTGAGCGACGTGTTAACCGCAATCGCTCGCCTGGTCCGGGCCGTCGGTGTCCTTGTGGATGCCCTCGGCAAGTGGTTCGGCTGAGCCGGCCTCTTGCTAGGGGAGTCATCCGGTTGCAGCCGGGTGGCTCCCCACCATTATGGGGCCGCCGTTCCGCTCTGTCCATATCGCGTCCTTCCTCTCCCGTCTGTGGGGACATCCTGCGCGTGCGGGAACAGCAATCCCGTCCCCGGCGGCGTCGAATGTCCCCGCCGAGGAAGCGACCGCACCCAGCTGGTACTGATGGGGGCAAGCCGGCACTACTCTTCTCCCTGGACGTGCTCGCAGCGCTGCGGGCACGGGCGGTGAGGAGGAACCGTGAGCGATCTGGTGGAGACGGCGTCGAATGAGGGCGCACTCGAGGATGCGGAGAGAGACGAGGAGCAGGAGCTCCAGCACTGGCTCTACACCCCGGGCGAGGGCGCGGCGAGATGGGAGGAGTTCCGAACCGCCGGGATCATGGTGCTCAACTGGGACCGGGTTGGCGACCTTGCTTCCTTCCCCGACAAGGAGTCGCTCTTGGAGGCGCTCTACACCCATTACGGGGACTGGGGCGGCCGTCCACGTAAGGCTGCGGACTCGGTGTGGGACTACATCCATGTCATGAAACCAGGCGACATTGTCTACGTCCGCCGCAGCTTCAATGAGATCGTGGGCGCGGAGTGGTTCGCTCCGACTATCGCTATGACGAGGACCGATCATCCTTCCGAGCGGTGCGCGACGTCGAGTGGACACACGTCGGCTCCTGGCCGCTCGAGCAACGGATCGGCAGACTGATGCTGCAACGCCTCACAGAGAACACGAAGTACACACCGGACCAGCTCAACGCACTGATCGGAATTGAGGACTTGCACTCTCCCGCATCCGTGGACGAGCGGCGCGGGAACAACGATCTCGATGAGGCGGACGAGCACTACACCAGTGCCGACTTCCTGGACGAGGTCTTTCTCAGCCTCGAGGACGTGGAGCAGATGCTCGGGCTGCTGCGACGCAAGAAGATCCTCATCCTCCAGGGCGCTCCGGGCACAGGGAAGACCTTCGCGGCCAAGCGCCTGGCGTACGCGCTCATGGGCGAGACGGATGACTCGCGGGTGGAGGTGGTGCAGTTCCACCAGTCGACTGCCTACGAGGACGTCGTCGTCGGGCTGCGCCCCACGGCCGAGGGCGGGTTCGCGGCCGCCGAGGGCGTCTTCGCCAGGTTCTGCCGGCGTGCTGCCGCCGACCCGGGACGGGACTACGTGTTCATCATCGACGAGATCAACCGCGCCAACATCTCCAAGGCCTTCGGCGAGCTGCTCATGCTCATTGAGGCCGAGCACCGTGGGGAGGCGCTGCGCCTGCCCGTGTCCGGGGAGTTGCTGTCCGTTCCGAAGCGGCTCCACCTCATCGGCATGATGAACACCGCCGACCGGGGCCTGGCCCTCATCGACTACGCGCTGCGGCGCCGCTTCGCCTTCTTCGAGATGAGGCCTGCCCTCGATCACCCCGGGTTCCTCAGGCACGTCGAGACTGTGGGCAGCTCGAGGCTGGAGGCACTGGTCGACGTCGTGCGCCGTCTCAACCAGCGGATCGCCGAGGACGAGGCCCTCGGGCCCGGGTTCCAGATCGGCCACTCCTACCTGTGCCTGCCTGCAGGCAGCCCCTGAGAACCCTGCGGGCACGGATGCGGATGTGACCTCGGTGGTGCGCTACGAGCTCGAGCCGCTGGTACGCGAGTACTGGTTCGACAATCCCGCCGCGATGGACGAGAGCATTCACGAGCTGGAGAGTGTCCTGCCATGACGGCCACCGCCTTGCCCGGACGGACGCTGGACGGGTCTCCCGGCCGACCCCACCGGCGTGGGCCTAGCACGGTGCTGCTCAAGAACGTCTACTACATGCTCGCCTACGCCTTCAAGGCGCTGGAGACCGGTGAGCACCGGCGCCTGGCGGCCGAGGACTTCGAGCACGTCCACGACATGCTCGCCGCTATCCTGGCCGGTGGGCTGGACAACCAGCGTCGACGCGGTTTCGAGCGGGACTATCAGCCCTTCACCGAGGACCTGTCGGTTGTGCGGGGACGCATCGACCCGGTCGCCACGATGCGGCTCAGGGCCCGCCGCAGGAGCCTGGTGCACTGCGGCTATGACGAGCGCACCGAGAACACCCTCATGAACCGGCTCCTCAAGACCGCCGCCCTGCGCCTGATCCTGCACGGCGACATCGCCCCGGCCCGCAGGGCCCGCCTGAAGTCCACGCTGCTCGTCATGGGCGACGTCGAGGTGATGAGCGTCGGCGATCTCAGGCACCTGCACTGGGAGAGGCTGCGCTTCCACCGCGGTAACCGCTCCTACCGACTGCTTATGGGGGTGTGCCGGCTCGTCCTGGACGAGCGGCTGCTCAGCGGCGCCGACGGCGCAGTCAGCCTCGCGGACTTCCTCGACGCCCAGGAGCTAAGCGCTCTGTACGAGCGCTTCGTCCTCGCCTACTTCCGCCGCCACCACCCCCACCTGCGTGCCGGCGCTCCTTGGGTGAGCGGCGGCATCGAGGACGCCCCGGTCTTCCTTCCGGGGCTGCACACCGACATCGTTCTGACCGGGCCGGAGCGGACCCTCATCATCGACACCAAGTGCTACGGACGGATCCTCGGCTCCCGTTACGACAGGCAGATCCTGTCCCCGGCCAACCGCAACCAGATCTACAGCTACGTCATGCATGAGGCCAGCGACCCCGACAGGGCGGACGCGAGGTCGCCGGCATGCTGCTCTACGCCCAGACCGCCGTTGACCCGCCGATTTGCGAGACCTGGACCGAGACCGGGCACCGATTCCACGTGCGCACCCTCGACCTGGACCGGGACTTCACCGAGATCGCCGCCCAGCTCGACGACGTCGCCGCCCTGCTCGCATCCGCCTGAGCCGGCCCCCGTCAATGCAGGCGTCTTGCGTGTAGAGGTGCGGTACTCCTGTCCCTGCTGCCGGAGTCCCTACCCCGGCTCACAGCGCCATTGCGAGAGAGCCAAAGCTATCTCCTCAGGGATAGTTCTCCAGCCGCGACGGCGATCACCAACTGGTAGGCGTCATCATCGGGAGCCTCGATCCCATGGCCGTTGATATCCAGGAACACCAGCGTGGCCAACCACCCCAGGCGCTTGTTTCCATCCACCAGGGGATGATTGCGGACCAGGGAATCGAGCAGGGCCGCAGCCTTCTCATCGATTGATACCAAACTGGTATCACGTGTGGTGCGCTCGGAGGATCGACCGGAGTCCTCAGCTCGTCCGGGGGCATTCTGTGCGTGGGGGTGCACCATCTTCTGGCCGGGGACATCCTGCGCGTTCTGCTTTCGCCGTCGGGGTGGGGCTGGCAGCATCGGTGCCGTGACCGAGAACCACGCCCAGCCCAGCCCCACCGACTCGGATGACGTCGTCAACCCTCTCCTGCTCCAGGCCTTCGCCTGGGACCTGCCCGCCGACTCCAGCCACTGGCGCCTCCTGGCGGACAATGCAGCCCTCCTGGCCGACTGCGGGGTGAGCTCGGCCTGGCTGCCGCCCGCCTACAAGGGGCAGGCCGGGGTGGAGGACGTAGGCTACGGCGTCTACGACACCTACGACCTGGGTGAGTTCGACCAGAAGGGCACCGTCCCCACCAAGTACGGCACCAAGGAGGACTACCTCGCTGCCATCGAGGCCCCTGCACGCGGCCGGCATCGGCGTCGTGGCGGACATCGTTCTCAACCACCGTATGGGCGGTGACGACACTGAGGTCGTGCGCGCCACCCCGGTGGACCCCCACGACCGCCTGCGCCCCATCGGTGATGCCGAGGAGATCACCGCCTGGACCCGCTACACCTTCCCGGGACGCGCCGGTGCTCACTCGGACTTCATCTGGGACTGGAGCTGCTTCCACGGCACCGACTGGGACGAGGCCCGCCGGCTCAAGGGCGTGTGGCTCTTCGAGGGCAAGCAGTGGAACGAGAACGTCAACGACGAGCTCGGCAACCACGACTACCTCATGGGCTCAGACGTCCACGTCACCGACCCCGCCGTCAGTGACGAGCTGGACCGCTGGGGACGCTGGTACGTGGAGACCACCGGCGTCGACGGCCTGCGACTGGATGCCCCTCAGCACGTCGGCGCCGACTTCTTCGCCCGCTGGCTGCCCGAGCTGCGCCGCGCCACCGGGCGCGCCCTGCCGGCCGTCGGCGAGTACTGGTCCCGCGACGTCGCCGAGCTGGAGGGCTACCTGGAGGCCGTTCCTCCACGAGCCTGTTCGACGTCCCCTCCACTTCCACCTGCACGCCGCCTCCGCCTCCAACGGCGACGTCGACCTGTCCCGTCTCTTCGAGGGCACCCTCGTGGCCGCTGACCCGGCCCGCGCCGTCACCTTCGTGGAGAACCATGACACTCAGCCGGGTCAGTCGCTGGCCTCCACCATCGAGCCCTGGTTCAAGCCCTCGGCCCTACGCCCTCATCCCGCTGCGCGAAGCCGGAACCCCCTGCGTCTTCTGGGGCGACCTGTTCGGCACCCCCGAGACCGGCGACCCTGCCGGCCGTCACCGAGCTTCCGCTGCTGATGACCATGCGGCGTTCCCTGGCCCACGGCCCCCAGCACGACGCCCTCGACGAGCCCGACATCGTCGGATTCGCGCGTGAGGGCGACGACGCCCACCCCGGCTCCGGGCTCGCCGTCGTCCTGTCCGACCGTCGGGCCGGTACCAAGCGCCTCCACGTCGGGGCCGGGCACGCCGGCGAGCAGTGGCTCTGCGTCCTGGGCGGGCACGAGCCGGTCACCGTCGGTGACGATGGCGACGTCGAGCTGCCCGTGTCCGACGGCGGCCTGAGCGTCTACGCGCCCGAGACCGCCCGACCGGTTCTCGACAGCGCCACCCAGCACCTCCTGCGCCAGCGCTGAGTGTCCCGAACGGCTCAGGACACTCAGCGCTGGTGGGCGTGGTCGAAAAGGCTAGGCCGGTGCGTTCGCTTCTGCGGGCAGCAGCCACGCCTTGCTGGACTCGATGGAGACACGAACGGCCTGTCCCTCCTGGAAGAACTCGTCCTCGTGCGGATCGGCGACGACGCAGACGATGGACCCGTACTCGGTCTCGACCTCGTACTCGACAGTCTCCCCGTAGAAGACGCGAGTGATGATCTGGCCCAGAGATCCCGAGATCGTCTGAGCCGGCTCGTGGGCGGCGGTCAGGCGCACGGACTCGGGCCGCACCATGAGCACGACATCCCGGCCATCGTCCAGCGCATCGGGGTGAGCGGGAAACCGTCGCCTCGGAACCGAGCACCCTCACCGTCGCGCACTTCTGCGTTCCTGATGCCGTGTCCGGTCTCCCGGTGACCGTAGCCACAAGGAAATTGGCGCGCCCCACGAAGTCGGCCACGAAGACCGATGCCGGGTGCAGGTAGATCTCTGCGGGAGTATCGACCTGCTCGATATGGCCGGAGTTCATGACGACGATCCTGTCTGACATCGCCATCGCCTCGGACTGGTCATGCGTGACATAAACGGAGGTGATCCCCAGGCGCTTTTGCATGTGGCGGATCTCCAGGCGCATCTTGATCCGCAGCTTGGCGTCGAGATTCGACAACGGCTCATCGAAGAGCAGCACCTTGGGACGTACCACCATGGCGCGGGCCAGGGCGACACGCTGCTGCTGGCCGCCGGAGAGCTGGGAGGGTGCCCGTTTGGCCATCGCCGTCAGATTCATCGAGGTCAGGGCCACTCGATTGCCTCGTCCATCTGCGCCGCCGACATCTTTTGCAGCTTGAGTCCGTAGGCAACATTGTCTCGCACTGACAGGTGGGGGAAGAGAGCGTAGGACTGGAAGACCATGGACATCGGGCGTCGGTTAGGTGGAACAACTGCCATGTTGTCGCCGTCGAGCATCACCTTTCCGGATGATGCGTCCTCGAATCCGGCTATCATCCGCAAGGTCGTGGTTTTACCGCAACCTGAAGGTCCCAGGAGGGTGATGAATTCTCCGGGCTTGATGTCAAGGTTGATGTGGTCGACGGCCGTCACCTTTCCGGCGCCTTCGCCGAAGGTCTTGGTGAGCTCCACCAGGGAGAGGTGGCCGCTCTTGCCCGCGGCATTATTATCCGGGGAGATCGGCTGAATATCAGCGTCGGAGTTAAGGGTCATGGTGGAGTCCTTTCTGGTCGGTCTCACATGCCTGTGCGAGCCTGTGATGTCACCGAGGTGTCGCGGACGAGAAGATTGGTCATGCCGATGACGAGCATGACGATGACAATGAGAATGGTGCAGAAGGCGAAGGCATTTCCGAATCTCCCCGCATCAACCTCTGCGAGGATCTGGGAGGTCATGATCTTCGTTTTCGGAGTGGTAATGAAAAATAATTGGAGAAAGTGTTGTCATGGAACGGGCGAAGGCGTATGTGAGGCCGGCGATGAATGCCGGTCTGATGAGTGGCATCGTCACCTTCATGAAGGTTTGGAGGCCTGATGCGCCTAGTGATGTGGACGCCTCGTCGATTGATTTATCAATCTGCTGGAGGCTGGCGATCCCCGAGCGCTGTCCCGAGGGCATGGAACGGGCTACGTAAACCATGATGATCGCGATAGCTCCCCGAAGACAGCGCTGCCTCCGGCCAGGGCAGGCATAAACATGAGATTGTTGTAGATGATCGGTTGATTGAAGGTGATGAGGTATCCGATTCCCAGGACTGTGCCCGGCACCGACAGTCCGAGCATGCCTAGGAAGTCCATGACTCCGGCGCTGGCCTTGAGTCTCACAACAACGAGCCATGCCACGATCATTCCCAGGATGCCTGCGATCGGAGTGGCGATGAGGGCTAAGATGGTTGTGTCGATCATGGCATCGTTGCCAATTCCGGAAAGCACGTACTGGAAGTTCTTGAGCGTGAAGGTGTTGTCCACTCCCAGGATCTTGACGAAGGATCCCAGGATGACGGTTGCGTAGATCGAGACGATGAACAGCACCAGGGCCGCCGTCGTAACAGACAGGATGATTCGGGGTAGTAGAGCGCGGATTGGGCGGACTCTTCCGGTGGGCTTACCGGTGACGGTGACCGCCGAGCTGCGGGAGGCCCAATAGCGTTGGAGGATGAACACCAACAGTGCCGGTACGAGCAGCGCCAGGGAGTACGCGCTCCCGGCTGCTGTGTTGTACTCACCGTTGACGGCGATGTAGGCACGGGAGGCTAGAACAGTGAAGTCACCTCCAATGACCAATGGATTCGCCAGGTCGGCAATCGCCTCGACGAAGAGCAGCAGGAAGGAGGAGGCGAAACCGGGGATGAGCATCGGCAGGGTTACCGTGCGGAAGATCGTCCAGGGGGAGGCGCCCAGTGATGCAGCGGCCTCCTCCGTAGCCGGATCCAGGTTGCGGAGCATGCCGAGCATGTTCATGTAGGCGACGGGGAAAAAGGAGAGGGAGAGCACCAGCGTGAGGCCTGGTAGGCCGTAGATGTTCCACTGCTGGCCCAGCAGCTGGGTGGAGATGATCCCATTGCGTCCAAACAGTGTGATCGAGGCCGTGGCCACTGCGAAGGGCGGGGAGACGATCGGAATGAGGCAGATGAGATGAAGCAGGCGCTTGCCGGGGATGTCTACGCGGGCCTGCACGTAGGCGAAGAAGAAACCGACGAGCGTGCCCACGGACCCGACGACGACGCCCAGCACGACGGTGTTGAGAGCGATTGTTCGGTTCGTCGTCGAGCTCAGCAAACTGGCAAGCACCTCTGAGCCGCTGGCGGAGAAGGCTTGAGAGGATGGTAACCAGCGGAAGGAGGATGAGGCAGGTGAGGATGAGAGCGACGATGGTGACGATGCCGATGGTCACCGGGTCTCGTCGAACCTTCGTGGACCGCCGTGCCTTTGCCGGCGTTGACCCGGGAGCGTGGGAAGAGGGCAGCGTTGAGGCCACAGAAGACATGGAGGACTCTGTTCGGGATAGGGGCCGCCGCGCGCGGGCAACCGTCGAGGATGAGGGGTGTTCTGGGGCCGCTGGGCCCCAGAACACGGGGAGCGAGGATCCGTCACTCCTTCGGCTGCGCGGCGATCTCCTCGTCGAAGCGTTTGGTCAGCTCGGGCTTCGCCTCCGCTGCGGCCTTGAAGTCGTAGTCGATCAGGGTGACGTCGTCGAGCTTGACCATCTTGTCGCTGATCTTGGCGTCGGGATTGGTGGGAATCTGGTAGGAGCCCACGGTCTGTCCAACGTTCTGGGCATCGGCCGAGAGCGCCCAGTCGATATACTTCTTGGCGGCATCGGAATGGGAGGACTTGGCCACCAGCGCTACTCCACCGACTTCGTAGCCGGTGCCCTCCTTGGGGAAGGAGACCTGTAGATCGGACATCCCCTCATCCTGATACTTCACGCAGTCGTGGGAGAAAACCAGGCCGACTCCCACCTCGCCGCGGCCGGCGATCTGGCCGGGGGCGGTGCCGGACTTGGTGTACTGCAGAACGTTGCCGTGCAGCTTCTTCATGTAGTCGAAGGCCTGGTCCTGGCCGCCCAAGCGAACATTCTGGGTCCACAAGGTGGTGAAGGCGGTTCCGGAGGTTGAGGGGTGCGCGGTGGAGACCTGACCCTTGAGTGCAGGATTGAGCAGGTCGTCCCACGATGCCGGGGTATCCACACCCAGCTTGCTCAAAACGCTCTTGTTGGAGCAGAAGCCCAGGACCCCGACGTAGACGCCGGTCCACTTGTGGTCGGCGTCCTTGTACTTGTCGGGGATCTTGGCGGCGTTCGGGGAGTCGTAGGCCTCGATGAGGCCCTTGGCGGCGGCGGTGCCGTACCCGTCGGCCGGGCCACCGTGCCAGACGTCGAACTCCGGGGCGTTCTTCGCCGAGTCCAGACGGGCGACGGCCTCCCCGGAGGACAGTCGTACGTAGGTGGCCTGGATGCCGGTCTGCTCAGTGAAGGTCTGGGTCCACTTCTGGCACAGGTCCTCCATGGCGCCGCAGGCGACGGTGATCGATTGACTCTTCGTCTTGTCGACGGCACAACCGGTCAAGGCCAGAGCGCTCGCGGTGGCGACGGCGAGCAGAGCGGGGAATAACCGCTTCCTCATGGGATTCTCCTTTGAATCAAGTGGGATCGAGAGACGGGAGGTCATCGGGCTCTCGCACGACACCCCACCGATCGCCTCATCATTCCTGGTGGTGGAGGCCGGCGGTGTGATGGTCAGTAACGGTTGGTAACGTCTCCGTTACCGTGGTGGGTCACTGCGGTGGGGGACGGTGCGACTCCGCTCCGGGGTCCGCGCTCGTGCTCGGCGTGCTGCCCAGAGCGCTCCGCTCCAGGCGGGGCATGGTGTATCCCTCTCCGCGCACCGAGTGGATGTAGCGCCGCCCCTCCTCGCCCAGGGCTCGGCGCACCCGGTAGGGCGGTCGTCTTGATCATGTCCCTTGCCGCCGCTGCGGTCCTCGGTGCCCCACACCTGGCTGAGCAGATCCCGATAGGTGACGACCCGACCGATGTTGCGCGCCATGACCTCCAAAAACCTGACCTCGGTGTCGGTGATGTCCAGGGTTGAGCCGCGCAGGTGGACCCGGTGCGAAGCGGTGTCGATGACCAGATCCCCGTTGGACAGGGGCCTGGGCGCGCCGACCGCGCCACCGACGTACGAGCGCCTGAGCCCTCAACGTGAGCTCCCGAGGACTGAATGGCTTGGTGACGTAGTCGTCGGCCCCGGCCTCAAGGCCCCGGATCCGGTCCGGCTCATCCGACAGGGCGGTGATCATCATGATGGGCACCTCCGAGACGGTCCGGATCCGCTCGGTCACGGTCACCCCGGAGACGGCCGGGATCATGAGATCCAGGATCACGAGGTCGAAGGACTGCTGCTTGAACAAGGACCAGGCCTGAGCGCCGTCGGCCGCGCAGACGACGACGAAGCCCTCGGTCTCCAGGGCGAAACGCATGATCATGAGGATCTGCGGCTCGTCATCGACGACGAGGACCCGGGGAGCCTCTGGTGCCTCCATGACGTCACTCACCTGTAGTCGCCTCCTCGCGATCGGGTTCCCGCCATGTGCGTGGAAGAGTGAGAAACACGGTCGTCCCTTTTCGGGAGATGGTATCGACCAGGATCTTCCCGCCATGGAGCTCGACGATGCGCTGGGTGATCATCATCCCCAGGCCGGTTCCCGGGCGCCGGGAGCCGCCGGTGGCGAAGGGAGTGAACAGTAGGGCCCGGTCCTGCGGGGGCATACCCGTGCCGTCGTCGGAGACGGACACGGTGACGGTCTCCTCGGACTCGGTGACGCGCACAAGAATGGACACGCCTTCGCCCGCGTGCCGGGCTGCGTTGTTCACGACGTTGGTGACGGCCTGCCCCATCAGGCGGGGGTCGACCTGAATGCGCAGCGGTGCTCCGTGGTTATCCATGCGGATGGAGGCGGTGTGCACCCGGCGCAGCTGGGCGACGCACCTGCGCACGAGCTGGCGCATCTCGGTCCACTCCAGGCGCAGGTTGAACAGTTCGGATTCCAAACTGGCCTCGGCCAGGGAGATCGGAGGCCATCTCGATGACCTGATTGGAGTTCTCCGCAATCGTTTGGACAAAGCGCTTCTGATCGGGATTGAGCGGGCCGGCGCTCTCGTCGAGGAGCAGCTCGGCGGCACCGCGTACCACGGTCAGGGGGGTGCGCAGCTCATGGGACAGCACGTTGGGGCGGCGCATCCGCTCCTCATGAAAGGCTCGCAGACGGGCGAGCTCCCCGCGGGTGCGTTGAAGGGAGCACTGGGAACGGGCGAGAAGAACCGCGCAGACGATCAGGGCGAGAGCAACTGAGCAGAGGGCCGCAGTCCACCACATCATCCTCGCTCGCCTCCCAGTGCTTCAGGGCGTTGTCCGCGCGGATATGGTCAACAAGACTACTACCGGCGTCGGGCACTCAGGACGGTGCAGACGGACCGGTACGGTTCCGGTGGGCTGTGGCAGGCGCGTAAGGTGAGTAGAGCCAGTCGCACGCACCTGAGATGACCTTCCTGGAGGAGACATGCCCGCTTTCCACGCTCCCACCGACCAGAAGACCGACAAGGCGGTCGCCGTCTTCATCGCGCCGGGACTGGAGGAGGTCGAGGCGCTGGCGACCGTGGACATCCTCTTCCGTGCCGGCGTCCCGACGACGATGATCTCGGTGACCCCCGAGCGGGCCGTCACCTCCTCCCACAACATCGTCGTCACCTGCGACCTCACTCTGGCCGAGGCGAACCTGGCCGACTACGACATGCTCGTCCTGCCCGGCGGCCTCCCCGGCACCCCTAACCTCAAGGCCGTTGAGCCGCTCATGGCCGCGGTCTCCGAGCGGGTGCGCGCCGGCAGGCCGGTGGCCGCGATCTGCGCCGCCCCTCGATCCTGGCCGAGCTGGGCCTGCTCGAGGGCCGCCGGGCGACGTCGAACCCCGGCTTCGTAGGTGTGCTCGCCGATCACGGGGCGCAGGTCAGCCAGGCCGCCGTCGTGACCGACGGCCCTGTCATCACCTCCCGCGGCATGGGCACCGCCATCGACTTCGGCCTGGAGATCGTGCGCCACTACCTCGGCGAGGAGGCCGTCGACGACGTCAAGGCCAAGATCGTCTACCAGGGCTGAGCGCTCCAGCCCCTGACGCCGACGTCCTCTACCGGCTCCCTCGCCTGGGTCTGAGGGGCCGGTTCATGCATTCCTCGTCAGGGTCGCGGCGCACCTGCGGGCCTGAGCATGAAGGATCGCGATGCCAGCTGCCGTCTGAATCAGCATGACGATCATGGGGACCAGGATCGAGATCGTCTCAGGCAGGGCCGCCTGAACGGCGAACAGGAGAGCCGAGTCGATGAAGACCACGCCCAATCCCGTAGTCGCCGCTGCGCACTGGGCCTGCATCGTGTACCAGTTCTCCTCGGATCGGAGAGCGATCTCGTAACGCACTCCTGCCCACGAGCTCGGCGGGAGCCTGTGCTGCGACATCCGGCGCCCCAACAGTACGAGCACGACTCCGGCCGAGCACAGGATCAGGCTCATGAGTACGGAAAAACTGTCTCAACCATCGATGTCCCTCGTTGTCCCTCAGGGGCGGTGAAGGCCTCGGTTCCAGTGAGTTCTCCCGCAATGCTAGCCCCACGCGGACGCGCCTGAGGTCTCGCGTGCCCGCCTGGTGGGGGGAGGTGGCGAGTTCTCAGATGCGTCCGCGCGCGGCGCAGGCGGTGGCATCAGGGCTTGATACCGCTCCGCCTCTTAGGAATGAGGGGCGACGATGACGAGCAGGATCCCCAGGCCCGCCAGGCAGGCGATCGCCGTCGTCGTGAAGTCGAAGCGCAGTCCCAGGCCCGCCGCAATGAGCAGTCCGCCCACGAGGAGCAGGAACGCCCCCCACAGGAGTGTGGAGCCCTTGATGTCCCGGGGCGCTGGCGGCTGCTGATCCTGGCCGGCCACCATCCCGGCACTCCATACGGGACTGGACGCCGATGGCGCGGGAGCCGAGTCCGCCGATGTGCTGCTGTCCTCGCCGTTCTTGCCACCCCGACCGAGGGGATCGGCATCGAAGGGGGCGGAGAAACCGTCATGGTTTGAGGGCGAGCTCGAGGCCGGAGAGGGGAGGACATCGGTTTGCGCGACTGCCCCGCCTTCGGCATCGGCATCGCGCGGGCGAGCGGCCTGGTCGGTGCCGCCCGGCGCCCCTTTGTGCTCAGGACGTCGGTGGAGGCGTCGTTGGACGCGGGACGCGGCGTGGTCGGTGACTGGGGCAGTGGCTGAGTCAGCGGTTGCGTCAGCGGCCGGGTGTCGTCCGAGGCCGGGAAGGGCCTCGTGGCGTCCTCGGTGGTCTCCTCAACGGCGTTTCCGCCTGCGTCCTCAGGTGATGTGGTGGACGAGGTGCTGCTCATGGGGGTCTCCTTGCGTGAATGCCGGGGAATGCCCGGGAAGAGGTCTGGGTGTCTCGAACGAGTGCGGGTGACCGAGCCGATCAGCCGGCGTCTGCCGGGGCCTCAGCGGGAGCCTGCTGCTCGGTGGGTGTCTGGGACGGCGCCGGCGTCGCTGTTCCTGAGGGGGTCGGACTCGTGCTCGGTCGGGCGGCGCTCTGCCCGGCCAGGGCCTTCTGCACGCAGGCGTCGTAGGAGGCGCGCCCTTGGAGGTGAGGTCGGACAGATCCCGCCAGTTGGCGCTCCCACTGCGATCATCGGCGTCCACGCCTCGTGGGCGGAGCGGATGCAGGCCTCGGCGTCGTCGACCGTGATGGCCTGGTGGTTCATGCCCGGGATCGGCAGCGAACCGCGATGAACGTCTCCGTGCTCATCGGACCAGTAGTTGACGATCCACACGGACTCATCGGCGTTGCCGTGCCAGGAGATGTTGTCGCCCTGGTCGGTGACCTCGATCGTCCCGGTGTCCACAGAGGCGTTGATCGTGATCGCCTGCCGCCCGTCCCCGCCGCCGGGGGACGTCAGGGTGGACGTGATGTTCAGGCCACCGTGGTCGTTCTTGTAGGAGGAGACGGTCTTGCCGTTCACGTCGTAGGTGGTCGCCCCTCCTCATCGGGCGCCATCTGCTTGCCGTTGACGGTCCAGGCCTGGGAGACCCTTTGACTCCACCGAGCCCATGTCGACCTTGGTCTTGATCGTCACCGGCTGGTCCGCATCGGTTTTAATGCGCAGGCGCCCGACGTCGAGGTGGGCGTTGATCGTCGAGAGTCGGCCGGCCTCATCCGCGGGCATGCCACGCAGGTCCAGGGTGAGGTCGCCGATGTCCTTGCTGCGGGTGACGCTGCCCCCACTGGCCGACGACGACAGCTCCTTCCAGGTGACCGTGGTCGAGTCGAACGTGGCCGAGTCCGTGATGACTGCGAAGGGCATGTGGGCCAGGCTCGGGGGTGTGACCGAGGCGGCCACGAGAGCGGGGATCGCCATGACGAACAGAGCCGGCCAGCCCAGCACCGTCATCCAGCCGCCGTGCCGACGGCGCAGGCCGCTGATGAAGATACCCGCGCCCAGGAGCGCCACCAGGGTGCCGATGAGGATGAACTGGCCCTGGAGCAGGCCGACGTGGTGGGTCGCCGTGGCGTACCAGACTCCCTGCTCCGGCCAGAAGCCCCAGGCCCAGGACGGCCAACGACACCGAGGAACCGGGGCCGGGGCGACGCGGGCGCGGCGGACGGACCGGCGCGGGGGCCGACTGGTAGGGCTGGTACTGCCGGTAGGAGCGGTTCTGCCAGGTCGGGCCGTTGGCAGGCCGGCCGAAGGCTGAGACACTGGGGCTGGAGCCGGGCGCGGAGGAGGTGGAGGAGTCTGAGGCTGCCGATGACCCGGCCGCCGAGGAGGAGCCCGCAGGCGCGGCCTGACTGGTCTGGTCACCAGGGCGGCTCCCCGATGACTGCGTGGCGCCGTGCTGAGTGGTCTGCCAGGTCTGGGGCCCCTGAGGGTCACGCCGACGTCCGCGACGGTTCTGAGCGAAACGAACGGCGAGGATGACAGCCAGGACGGTCAGCCCCAGCCAGAAGAGTGACCACACGGGGGCCGCCACCCCTGGGATACCCCACAGCTTGACGTACCAGCTGGGGATGAAACCGTTGTCGAGCGTCGACATGCCAACGATCGTCGTGCCGATGGCACCCGCCAGACCTGCGCTGAAACGGCCGGCGAAAGCCTCCTCCAGGTGAATGCGCCCGTCGGACTCCTCGGGAAGGAGCGCCCAGGCCACGCCGTAGAGAACCAGTCCGACGCCGGAGAAGATCGAGAGCACCACCCATACACAGCGCACCAGGATGGGGTCCAGGCCGAAGCGGTAGGCCACGCCGCCGGCCACGCCGGCGATCCAGCGCTCGTTCGTGCGCATGAGGCCCGAGCCGCGCAGGGAGTCGAAGAAGCGGCGGGTCGAGCTGTTCCGGGGCTCGGGCTGGGGACCTCCGTACCGCTGGTAGGAGGAGGCGGGTCCGGTACTGAGGCCTCGTACTGCGGGCCCGCTTGGGAGCTGTGCTGGGCGCCGTGGGGGAGGAAGGGGATGAGGAATTGGAGCCGGCGGGAGAGTCGCCGTCAGGCGGTGGAGTGGGCGTGTCGTTCATGCCATCAATTCTTCGTGTCGGCGCCTCGAGCCACGATCAGGGGACCCCTGATGATCCCCGATTGTCCCCCGAATCCCCGGGGACAATCGATCGGGGACCCTGGCGTGCCACGATGGTGCCATGACGACGTCTCAGCAGTGGGCCGCGCAGCCCGGGTCCGCGCCCACCGGGCCGGGGTACCCGTGGAGCCCCCGCCGCCCCCACAGCGGCCCCTCTGCGTCGCCTGCCCCACCACCTGGGGGCCGCCCCGGCCGACCTGTCCGAGGAGGCCGCCCTGGCTGCGCAGGCCCGCCCGCATCGCCGGGGTCTGCGCGGGACTGAGCCTTCACCTGGGCGTCCCCGTGCGTTACGTCCGCGCGATGATGGCTGTCTCGCGCTCGGGGGCGGCGCGGGAGCCTTCCTCTACGCCCTGCTGTGGGCGACGCTGCCCGGGGAGAGCTCTCCGACAGGATCCGAGTCCGCGTCACCGCTCTCCCGGGCCCGTTTGGCCACCCGCCCCGGGGGCGGCGGAGGCGCTGAGGGAGCGAGGGGCAGTGAGACGGCGGTTCCGTCTCCGGCCTGTCGCAGACGGTCATCGACGGCGGCTCCCTCATCCTGGCGGCCCTCTTCCCTGGCCGCATGGCGATTCGGACCGCTGGACCGGGTGGGCGCGGTGGGAATCGTCGTCGTCATCATCGCCGGTGCGGCTCTGGCCTGGTCCCAGATGGACAACCTCGTCGGCCCGGACCGCAATCTGGGCGCCATCCTGCGGGTCGCGGGCGGGTGTGCCTGGCCGTCGTCGGCATCCTGGTGTGGGTGGCCGCGGACAGCTCTCCGTACAAGCTCATCTCCGGTCTTGTCACCGGAGGGGCGCTCGTGGCGGGGATCGGCGTGGTCCTGGCGCCCCTGTGGCTGCGGACCAACCGAGCCCTGGCCGATACCCGAGCCGCTGAGATCCGCGAGGCCGAGCGCGCCGACATCGCCGCCCACCTGCACGACTCCGTCCTCCAGACCCTCACCCTCATCCGCAAGCGCGCCGACGAACCCGAGACGGTCGCCCGACTGTCCCGTTCCCAGGAACGCGAGCTGCGAGCCTGGCTCTACACCGACCGCCCCGCACCGGGCACCTCCGTGGCCGACGCCTTCACCGACCTGGCTGGAGAGATCGAGGACCGCCACGGCGTGGCCGTCGACGTCGTCTGCGTCGGAGACCGCGCCCCCGACCGCGACACCGAGGTCATCGTCGCCGCCACCCGCGAGGCCCTGTCCAACGCCGTGCGCCACGGCGCCCCGCCGGTCTCCCTCTACGTCGAGGCCGGTGACCAGCGCCTCGAGGTGTTCGTACGCGACCGCGGCCCCGGATTCGATCTGGACTCCATCGCCGAGGACCGCCACGGCGTGCGCGAGTCCATCATCGCCCGCATGGAGCGCCACGGCGGCAGCGCCCGAGTACGCCGCATGGCCACGGGCACGGAGGTGGCCCTGTCGCTTCCCGCCTGATCCCGCCGCCCGTCTATCGTTGGTTCCGTCACATCCTGTCCTGTACGGCCCACTCCGTCCTTTCCCACATCTTTTCGCTGCTTCGCAGTCCCATCACATCATCGACGTCACCAGCAGGAAGACCCATGGCTGATTCACCCGCCGACATCCCATCAGACAACCGCCCGCCCGCCCCGGCGACCGCGCCCTGCGAGTCCTGGTCGTCGACGACCACGCCCTGGTCCGCTCCGGGGTGCGCTCCGAGCTGACCGCTCACGCCCCGACCTGGACGTCGTCGCCGAGGCCGACGACGTCGAGGGCGCCATCGCAGCCGTCCACGCCCTGCGGCCCGACGTCGTCCTGCTCGACGTCCACCTGCCCGGCGGCAATGGCGGGGAGGGGCCGAGGTCGTCGTCTCCCTGCCACGACGTCCCCGAGACGCGCTTTCCTGGCTCTGAGCGTCTCCGACGCCAGCGACGACGTCGTCGCCGTCATCCGGGCCGGCGCTCGCGGCTACGTCACCAAGGCCATCTCGACGGAGGACCTGGCCCAGGCCGTGCGGCGCGTGGCCGCCGGCGACGCCGCCTCTCCCCGCGCCTGGCAGGCTTCGTCCTGGACGCCTTCGGTGCCGGGGCGGGCGAGGGTGGCTGCAGCCGACAGCGAGCTCGACCGCCTCTCGGTGCGTGAGCGGGAGGTCATGCGCCTCATCGCCCGCGGCTACACCTACAAGGAGTGCGCCTCCGAGCTGTTCATCTCGGTCAAGACCGTCGAGACCCACGTCTCCGCGGTCCCTGCGCAAGCTCCAGCTGTCCAACCGCAACGAGCTCACCCGCTGGGCTGATGGCCCGCCGCATCGTGTAGCCCGACGACGAGGCTGGGACGGATGCGGGCAAGTATGGCAGTAGGGCAGGTGCGGGTCACTGTCCGGCATCGCGGCCCGGCCCACACCGTCTCACTGTCCCGCAGCCGACCCGATCCGTGGCAGGATGCGGGACGTGAGCCAACCCCCGCAGCCCTCCGCGAGCACCGCTCATTCCCGCCCTGACCCCTCCAACCGGCCTGCGAGCACCTGTGCGCAGGCGGGCTGGTCATCCTGCCCACAGATACCGTCTACGGCATCGGGTGCCACGCCGCCGACGCCGGGGCGGTCGAGCGGCTGCTGGCCGCCAGGGGCGCGGACGCCAGATGCCCCTGCCGGTGCTCGTGGCCGACCCCTGCCGACCTGACCGGCGTCGTCGCCCAGGTGCCGGAGACCGCCCGCGCCCTCATGGAGGCCTGCTGGCCGGGGCCGCTGACCCTCATCCTGGACGCTGATGCGGCCCTGACCTGGGACCTGGGGAGACCCGCGGCACCATCGCCGTGCGCATGCCCGACCACGAGCTCGCCCTGGGCCTCCTGCGCCGCAGCGGCCCGCTGGCGGTGACCTCCGCCAACCCCACCGGCGCACCGCCCGCGACCGACGCCGCCTCCGCCCGGGCCGCCTTCCCGGACGGGTCCGGACCATCGATGCGGGCTTCCGGACCGCCCAGGACGACGACGGCATCTCGGCCGGAGACATCCTGCTGCTCGACGGCGGAGCCACCCCGGCCCGTCCCTCCACCATCGTCTCGCTCGCCGGGGCACGCCCGCGCCCCCGCATCCTGCGCCAGGGGGTCCCTGTCACCCGCGGACCTGGAGCGAGCTGCCGGCGTCGACCCTGTCCGAACGGACGGCAGACGCAACGGTAAACACAACGGCAGACAGAGCGGAGGCGGGCGCGTGAGGGTCTCACCTGCTGGTCATGGCCATCGCCACCGTAACCACCTACGTGGCCGTGCCGATCATCCGGCACATCGCCTTAGTGGGCAACGCGCTCACCCCCGTGCGGGCCCGCGACGTTCACTCCACCCCCATTCCGCGCCTGGGTGGGGTGGCCATGTTCTTCGGCCTGTTCTCCGCCGTCGCCGTGGCCTCCCAGATCCCCTACCTCTCCGATGTCATCGACTCCAGCGCCTGGGCCGTGGTCCTGGGGGCGGGGTTGGTGTGCCTGCTCGGCGTCGTCGACGACCTGTGGGAGCTGGACTGGATGACCAAGCTCGCCGGTCAGATCCTGGCCGCCGGCGTCATGGCCTGGCAGGGCGTCCAGCTCCTCACCTTCCCGGTGGCGGGGCTGACGATCGGCTCCTCGCGCCTGTCCCTCATCTCCACTGTCATCGTCGTGGTGGCCGCCATCAACGCCGTCAACTTCGTCGACGGGCTCGACGGGCTGGCGGCGGGCATCATCGGGATCGGCTCGACCGCCTTTTTCCTGTACACTCACGTCCTCACCCGCGCCACCAGCCCGGGCTCCTACAGCTCCCTGGCCGCCACGATCGTGGCCGCGCTCATCGGCGTGTGCCTGGGCTTCCTGCCCCATAATTTCAACCCGGCCACCATCTTCATGGGCGACTCCGGGGCGATGCAGCTGGGGCTGGTCTCGGCCGCCCACCATCATCGTCACCGGGCAGATCGACCCCGGCAGCTTCGACGGCTCGCGCGCCCTGCCCGCCTTCATGCCGATCCTCCTGCCGCTGGCCGTCCTCCTGCTGCCCCTGACCGACATGATCATGGCGATCGTGCGCCGCGCACGGAAGGGGCTCAGCCCCACCCACCCCGACCGCATGCACATGCACCACCGGCTCCTGGCGGCCGGGCACTCCCACCGCCGCGCCGTCCTGGTCATGTACCTGTGGGCCGCCGTCGCCTCCTTCCCCGTGGCCGCCATGGCCTTCTTCCCCCTGCCCTGGGTCACGGTGGGGGCAGCTATCGCGATCCTGTTCGCCTTCGTCGTCACCGTCGACCTCATGCCCGGGGTGCGCCACGGCCTGCGCTCGGCGCTGCGACGGCGCCAGGACCGCCAGGAGCAGCGGATCGTCATCTCCCGCAACGTCTCGGGAACCGGCGAGGTGACGCGCCCGGCCGAGGGGCAGGCGCCGCTCGGGACCGCCGTGCCGGCTCAGTCCGGACCGTCTGAAGGGACGCGCCAGTGAGTGAAGCGACGCGCACGAACGCCCGCACCCTGCACGAGGCCTCCACCCGCCTGCGCCGGATCCTCACCGTGGCCACCGTGGTCCTGGTGGTCGGCGAGGCCCTGTGGTGCCTCATCGGCGGCTCCCGCGGCTCCGTGGCCCGTCCGCTGTGGACGCTGCTGGCCGCAGCGGGCTCGACGACGGTGCTGCTGGCAGCGACCTGGTGGTTCTTGGACCGCATGGTCCGCTCCGGCATGGGGGTCCTCGTGGCCTGGATAGTCTGTGGATACCTTGCGAAGGTGGCGGTCTTGGCTGCGGTCCTCCTGGGCGGACGGCCCCTGGGACTCGACAGCAGAGTGATTGGAGTCTCACTCGTCGCTGTGATCCTGGTGGGGATGCTCGCCGAGGTGACCGTCCTGGCACAGGCACGAATCCTTGCGGTGGAGCCGATGACGGACGACTCGACTGACGCCTCCTGACTCGGGTGAGGCCTTGTGTGCACGGTGCGGTGAGCACGGGGGCAGCGGGAAGCCATGCGGTTCGCTTCGTTGAAACAGTCTTAGGCGCTAGCATTAACAGCAGTTAACATGCCTGTCAGGGCAGACAACGAAGCGTGAGAGACATCGGGAGGATCTCCTGTCCACCAACACCGTCACCGAGAACGGCACGGCAGACGACGACGTCGCCGTGCCGCGGACGGCTGACGCCGAGCCGTTCGTCAAACCGCTGTGGTACTGGGTCCTCCTGGTCCTCCTGGTCGCCGTCATCGCGCTGACCGCCGTGCCCGCCTTCACTCAGCACCCTCACTCGCCCGGTGTCGGGGACTTCTTCCCCGAGGCGTTCTTCGGCCAGGGCACGCTCCTGGAGTTCAACCGGCTCACCTTTGTGCGCGTCATCATGGGGCTGCTGCTGTGCCTGACGGTGGGAGTGGTCGCCAGCCGGATCAAGGTCGTCCCCGGGCGCGGCCAGGCGCTGCTGGAGATCATCGCCGACTTCGTGCGCGGCAATGTCGCCTTCACGCTTCTGGGCAACAAGAACGGCCGCCGCTTCGCCCCTCTGCTGGGCACCCTCTTCCTGGGCGTGCTCGCCATGAACCTCTCCGGCGTCATCCCCGGCCTCAACATCGCCGCCTCCTCCGTGGTGGCCGTCCCCATGGTGTTCGCGGCCCTGACCTACATCACCTTCATCGGCGCCGGGATCAAGGAGCAGGGAGCCGGGCACTTCCTCGCCTCCCAGCTCTTCCCGCCCGGCCTGCCCAGGGTGATGTACCCGCTCATCACCCCCATCGAGTTCCTCTCGAACTTCGTCGTGCGGCCGGTGACGCTCACCCCTGCGTCTGCTGTGCAACATGGTCTCCGGGCACATGCTGCTCGGCATGACCTTCTTCGGCACCACCAGCCTGCTCCTCCACCTGCAGGCCTCCTCGACGGCCAGCCTCCTGACCGGCGCGGCCATGATCATGGTGACCCTGTTCGAGGTCTTCGTCGCGGTCCCAGGCCTACATCTTCACCATCCTCAGCGCCGTCTACATCAAGCTCTCCATCGAGGCCCACTCAGACGTCGCTAGGACGTCGCTCGAGACTCTTCCACCGACCCCACCCGCGCCACCCGGCGCCAGAAAGAAGGAACCACATATGTCCCTCACCGCGCTCGCATACGTCGGCTACGGCCTTGCCACGCTCGGCCCGGGCGTCGGCATCGGCCTGCTGGTCGGCAAGACCCAGGAGGCCACCGCCCGTCAGCCCGAGGTGGCCGGACGCCTGTTCACCAACATGATCATCGGCGCGGGCATGGTCGAGGCCCTGGCCCTCATCGGCTTCGTCATGCCGCTCGTCGTCAAGTGATGATTCCGCTGGCTGCCGAGGGCGGGCAGGGAGGAGGCACAGCCTTCATCCTGCCCCCGCTCTATGAGATCTTCTGGGCGGCGGTCGTCCTCCTGCTCATCCTCCTGGTGGTGGGCCGCTTCGCTCTGCCTCGGCTCTACGCCGTGCTGGACGAGCGCGCCCGGCGCATCCAGGAGGGCCTCGACCTGGCCGACAAGGCCGAGCAGGAACAGTCCGACGCCGAGAAGCGCGCCGCACGGCTCGTGGATGAGGCTCGCCGCGAGGCCGCCCGCATCCGCGACAACGCGCAGAGCGAGGCCAGGAGATCATCTCCCAGGCCCGTGCCGACGCCCAGACCGAGGCCGCCGGCATCCTGAGGGTGCTCAGCGCCAGATCCCGGGCCGATAAGCAGGCCGCGCAGATCTCGCTTTCGCACCGATGTCGGCATGCTCGCCTCCACCTTGGCCGAGCGCATCGTCGGCGAGCAGCTCAAGGACACCGCCCTGTCCGAGCGCGTCATCGACCGATTCCTCGACGAGCTCGAGGCCATGCCCCCGGTCGAGGGCGTTGACGCACCAGTGACCACCGGTTCCGCCTCCGAGCCCACCCCGGAGGAGAAGCCGTGAGAACCGGGACCGGAGCCACCCGTGAGACGGTGAGTCAGGCCTGAGCCCGGTTCTCGCGGCGGCGGGAGTCGAGGACAGGAGCTGGGGCGCCAGATCCTTGCCCTGGCACACCAGGTCGCCGTCCACTCGCTGTCCGGCCCCTTGACCGACCCGGGCCGCGAGCCCGAGGAGAAGGCGGTGCTGGCTCGCAGGCTCTTCGAGGGGACCGTGGACGGGCGCGTCGTCGACCTGCTCAGCGCCATGGTCCGGGGCCGCTGGTCCAAGCCGGTCGACCTCATCACCGCCCTCCACGACCTGGGCATTGAGGCGATCCTCGCCGGCGCCCACGCCGACGGCGCGGTCGGTGAGATCGAGCAGCAGCTCTTCGAGGTCCACGAGCAGATCGCCGTCGACCGCGAGCTGCGCGAGGCTCTGGCGCCTGCGCCGCACCCGCACCGAGGCCCGCGTCCGCCTGGCCGAGGCCGTCTTCGGCGTCCACATCAGTGCCCCGGCCATGAGCCTGCTGCGCTGGTGCGTGCGTCACCGCGCCGAGGGCGGGCCGCTGCGCAACCTGCGCCGCGTCGTCGAACTGGCCGCCGCCATGCGCCACCGCACCATCGCCGACGTCGTCACGGCCATCCCCATGACCACGGCCCAGGAGTCGCGCCTGCGCACCATCCTGGAGCGCCGACTGGGCACCAGTATCGACCTCAACTGCGAGGTCGACCCCGAGGTCATCGGCGGGGCGCGCGTCATGATCCGCAACCACGTCCTGGACCACACCGTGCGCGGCGCCGTCGCCGAGCTGCGCACCCGCCTGGCCGGATAGCGGGCAACGCGCCCAGCGCCGCCTTCCTGCACGGCCCCCACAACTTCACCACTCACCCCGCCGACGCCGCCCACGCCTCGCGCCGCCGGCCCCAGAACGCAACCAGCAAGGAGACGAGATGGCAGAGCTGACCATCAGGCCCGAGGAGATCCGCTCGGCCCTGAACGAGTTCGCCGAGTCCTACAAGCCCGCCGAGGTCGCGGCCGAGGAGGTCGGGCACGTCGTCTTCGCCGCTGACGGCATCGCGCACGTCGAGGGCCTGCCCGGCGTCATGGCCAACGAGCTGCTCACCTTCGAGGACGGCACCGCGGGCCTGGCTCATGAACCTCGAGGAGCGCAAGGTCGGCGTCGTCGTCCTGGGCTCCTTCGACGGCATCGACGAGGGCCAGGTCGTGCGCCGTACCGGTGAGGTCCTCTCCGTGCCCGTGGGAGACGCCTACCTGGGCCGCGTCGTCGACCCGCTGGGCCGGCCCATCGACGGCCTGGGCGAGATCAACGCCGAGGGTCGCCGCGCCCTGAGCTCCAGGCCCCCGGCGTCATGTCCCGCAAGTCCGTCCACGAGCCCTTCAGACCGGGCCTCAGGCCATCGACCGATGATCCCGATCGGCCGCGGCCAGCGCCAGCTCATCATCGGGCGACCGCCAGACCGGTAAGACCGCCATCGCCCTGGACACGATCCTCAACCAGAAGGCCGCCTGGGAGACCGGCGACCCGGACAAGCAGGTGCGCTGCATCTACGTGGCTACCGGTCAGAAGGGCTCCACCATCGCCTCGGTGCGCGCCACCCTGGAGGAGCGCGGCGCCCTGGAGTACACCACCATCGTGGCCTCCCCGGCCTCCGACCCGGCCGGCTTCAAGTACCTGTCGCCCTACACGGGCTCGGCCATCGGCCAGCACTGGATGTACCAGGGCAAGCACGTCCTCATCGTCTTCGACGACCTGTCCAAGCAGGCCGAGGCCTCACCGTGCCGTCTCCTGCTGCTGCGCCGCCCGCCGGGCCGTGAGGCCTACCCCGGTGACGTCTTCTACCTGCACTCGCGCCTGCTGGAGCGCTGCTCCAAGCTCTGCGACGACCTGGGTGCCGGCTCCATGACCGGGCTGCCGATCATCGAGACCAAGGCCAACGACGTCTCGGCCTACATCCCCACCAACGTCATCTCGATCACCGACGGGCAGATCTTCCTCCAGTCCGACCTGTTCAACGCCGACCAGCGCCCGGCCGTCGACGTGGGTATCTCCGTGTCCCGCGTGGGCGGCGCCGCCCAGGTCAAGGCCATGAAGAAGGTCGCCGGAACCCTCAAGATCACGCTGGCCCAGTACCGCTCCATGCAGGCCTTCGCCATGTTCGCCTCCGACCTGGACGCCGCCACCCGCGCCCAGCTGACCCGCGGCGAGCGCCTCATGGAGCTGCTCACAGCCCCAGCACACGCCCTACCCAGTGGCTGAGCAGGTCGCCAGCGTCTGGGCCGGCACCAAGGGCTACCTCGATGATCTCGACGTCGCCGACGTCCTCCCCTTCGAGGCGGCCTTCCTGGACCACCTGCGGCGCAACACCGACATCCTGGACACCATCGAGTCCACCGGGGAGCTGAGCGACGAGACCGACGCCGCCCTGGTCAAGGCCATCGAGTCCTTCCGGCGCACCTCGCCTCCGGCGAGCAGATGCTGGGTGCCCAGGTCGCCGAGCCCGAGGAGGAGCCCACCGCCGAGAGGGACCACCGAGCAGCTCGTGGTCAGAGAGGCTGACGTGGCAGGGAAACCAGCGCGTCTACAAGCAGCGCATCTCGATCGACCCAGACCTCCAGAAGGTGTTCCGGCGATGGAGCTCATCGCCTCGTCCCGATCGGGCAGGCGCGCCGCAACGCGCAGGAGGCCCTCGCCCACGACCACGCCCTGAGCCAGGCGGTGGCCGCCCTGGGCTCCTACTCCCGCTTCGAGCACCCCTATTACCCAGGAGCGCAAGGACACCAATCGCGTGGCGATCCTCGTGGTCACCTCCGATCGCGGCATGGCCGGCGCCTACTCGGCCACCATCCTGCGTGAGACCGGCCGCCTCACTGAGGAGCTGGTCGAAGACGGCAAGGAGCCGGTGATCTTCACCTCGGCCGGCGCGCCCAGAGCTACTTCAGCTTCCGCGGCACGCCGATCGAGTTCTCCTGGACCGGGCAGTCCGACCGTCCCAGTGATGAGGCCATCGAGGAGGTCGCTACCACTCTCCTGGACTACTTCCTCCAGCCGGCCGAGGCTGGCGGCGCGGCTGAGGTCCACATCGTCTTCACCCGTTACGTCTCGATGGTCTCCCCAGGTCCCTGAGGTGCGCCGGATGCCGCCGCTCAAAGTGGTCGATGTCGCCGGGGCCGGTGAGCTGACGAGGCCGGCAACGAGGCCCTGGAGAAGGAGCCAGCGAAAAGCACGGTAGCTCCATGCCCCTGTACGAGTTCGAGCCCGGCCCCTCCGAGGTGCTCGACGCCCTCCTGACCCGCATATGGGCACCCTGCATCCGCAATGCCCTGTTGCAGTCGGTCGCCTCCCGAGCTGGCCAGCCGCCAGCAGGCTATGCACACGGCCACGGACAACGCCGAGGACCCTCATCATCACCTACACCCGCCTGGCTAACGCGGCGCGCCAGGGCGACATCACCCAGGAGATCTCCGAGATCGTCTCGGGTGCCGACGCCCTGGGGCCGAGTAGACCGAGAAGCCCCGACGTCGTCGAGACCCCACACAGACTCACCCTCACCGAGCAGGACCCCTCCAGCTCTGGAAGATACGGAAGAACGCACATGGCTGACACCACCACCCCGGGACGGGACGCATCACCGCATCATCGGCGCCGTCGTTGACGTCGAGTTCCCGCCTGATGCGATCCCGGCGATGTACAACGCCCTCAAGGTGACCGTTCAGGCCACCAGTGCCGGCGAGGAGCCCCACGAGATCACCCTGGAGGTCGCCCAGCACCTGGGTGACAACATCGTGCGCACGATCTCGCTCTAGCCCACCGACGGCCTCGTGCGCGGCACAACGGTGCGCGACACCGGCGCGCCGATCTCCGTGCCCGTGGGCGACGTGACCAAGGGCCACGTCTTCAATGTCACCGGTGACGTCCTCAACCTCGCCCCCGGCGAGCAGCTGGAGATCGCCGAGCGCTGGCCCATCCACCGCCAGTCCCCGGCCTTGACCAGCTCGAGTCCAAGGAGCAGATGTTCGAGACCGGCATCAAGGTCATCGACCTGCTCACCCCCTACGTCCAGGGCGGTAAGATCGGCCTGTTCGGCGGCGCAGGCGTGGGCAAGACCGTCCTCATCCAGGAGATGATCCAGCGCGTGGCCCAGAACCACGGCGGTGTCTCCGTGTTCGCCGGGGTGGGGGAGCGTACTCGCGAGGGCAACGACCTCATCGTCGAGATGGACGAGGCCGGCGTGTTCGACAAGACCGCCCTGGTCTTCGGCCAGATGGACGAGCCGCCGGGCACGCGTCTGCGCGTGGCCCCTGTCCGCCCTGACGATGGCTGAGTACTTCCGCGACGTCCAGCACCAGGACGTGCTGCTGTTCATCGACAACATCTTCCGCTTCACCCAGGCCGGTTCCGAGGTCTCCACGCTGCTGGGCCGCATGCCCTCGGCCGTGGGCTACCAGCCCAACCTGGCCGACGAGATGGGCCAGCCCAGGAGCGCATCACCTCGGCCGGCGGCCACTCCATCACCTCCCTACAGGCGATCTACGTGCCCGCCGACGACTACACCGACCCGGCGCCGGCCACGACCTTCGCCCACCTGGACGCCACCACCGAGCTCAGCCGTGAGATCGCCTCGCGCGGCATCTACCCGGCCGTGGACCCGCTGACCTCCACTTCGCGCCTGCTGGCCCCCGGCTACGTGGGCCAGGAGCACTACGACGTCGCCACGCGCGTGAAGTCCATCCTCCAGAAGAACAAGGAGCTCCAGGACATCATCGCGATCCTCGGCGTCGACGAGCTCGGCGAGGAGGACAAGGTGACGGTCGCCCGCGCCCGCCGTATCGAGCAGTTCCTGTCACAGAACACCTATATGGCGGAGAAGTTCACCGGCGTGCCCGGCTCCACCGTGCCGCTGTCGGAGACCATCGAGGCGTTCCGCCGCATCTGTGACGGCGATTACGATGACCTGCCGGAGCAGGCCTTCTTCAACATCGGTGGCATTGAGGACCTGGAGCGTCGCGCCGCCGAGCTCAAGGACTGAGACGTAGGATCCGGGTAGAGCCGGGTGCAGGAAGCAGGAAAGGAGGGGACATGGCCTTACATGTTGAGGTGGTCTCGCCGGCGGGCGAGGCCTGGACCGGTGAGGCGACGCAGGTCTCCGTGCCCCTGATCAACGGGGAGCTGGGTGTCCTGCCGGGCCGTCAGCCCCTCGTGGCGGTCCTGGGAACAGGGCCGGTGCGCCTGAGTTCCGTCGACGGTGAGATGCACAGGATCGAGGTGTCCGGCGGGTTCTGTTCCGTGGACCACGACGCCATCACGATCGCCGCCGACCATGTGAAGCAGGACGCGGAGGTCTGAGGCATGGGGCAGCACGTGTGGATGATCGTGGCGATCGTCGCCATCGCCCTCGTGCTGCTGACAGGCGGGTTCCTGGTGCGCCTGCGCTACCTGGCCGGACAGGTCGGCTCCTTCGAGTGCGCCATGCGGCCGCCCGGGGCGCAGCGCTGGCTGAGCGGAGTCGCCTCCTTTCGGCTCGACTCCCTGGAGTGGTACCGGCTGATGTCCCTGTCCACGCGGCCCTCACGGGTGTGGAGGCGCCTGGACCTGGAGCTCTCCGCGGCCAGGCGGCGCCGCGAGCAGGGACGCGTCGTTGAGGTCCACTGCGTGGACGCCACCGCCGCCCCCGACAGCTTCGACCTGGCGATGATGGAGGAGTCCCACTCGGCGCTGGTCGCCTGGGTGGAGTCCGCGTCGCCCGAACAGCCCCGCCTCTACTGAGACCTGACCCCGCCGATGACTTGTGCCGACCTCTGCTGACTCGCCCGAGTCCGGGACGGGGGTGCTTCCGGGCTTCCGGGTTTGGGCGGGCCTGATGAGACCCATCTTCCGGGCTTCCTGGCTTCTGGGCCGCTCCTGGATTGAGTTGCGCCTGAGTCGAGGTGTGCTGAGTCGGTTTGTGCGTGAGCTGGGTTATGCCTGTGCCGGGTTGCGCTGAGCCGGTTTGCGTCTGAGCCGGGTTGGCGACGTACTTTCCGCTTGGCGACTGCGTTTTCTCAAAGACGACGACGTCCAGAACCCAGTCGTTGACAAAGAATCGCAGTCCTCACGGCAAAAGTACGTCCTCGACGGCGCACTTGGCGGCGGTCGCCTCAGTTCCATGAGCCTCGGCAGCGTTATCACCCGGTCGGCCCCGGATCACGCCTGAGAAACAGGCCCTGATCTGGTGCGGGTACCGTGGCCGGACGTCGGAGAAGTTGCGGGCGGGTGACGCGATGCTCAGGCGTACCGGCCCGGCGTCGCGCCGAGCCCCGGCCGGCCCCGCTAGGGTGGGCGGGTGCGCCTTGTCATTGCCTCCTGCTCCGTCGACTACTCCGGCCGCCTGGACGCCCACCTGCCCCGGGCCACCCGCGTGCTCATGCTCCAGGCCGACGGCTCGGTCTCGTCCACTCCGACGGAGGCCCTATAAGCCCCTGAACTGATGAGCGCTGGCCCGCCTCGCGGTCACCGAGCCCGACGAGGAGGCCGCCGCCGACGGCGTGCGCGAGGTCTGGGAGGTGAGCGCCGCCAAGACCGACGACCGCCTCGTCATCCGCGTCTTCGAGACCATCTCCGACGTCAGCCACGAGCTGGGGTGGACCCTGGGCTCACCAAGGACGGCGTCGAGGCCCACCTCCAGGAGCTCCTGGCCGAGCAGATCGAGGTCCTGGGCGCCGGCTACCGCCTGGTGCGCCGCGAGTTCCCCACCGCCATCGGCCCGGTCGACATCATGGCCAAGGACCCCGAGGGCCGCCCGTGGCCGTGGAGATCAAGCGCGTCGGCGGTATCGACGGCGTCGAGCAGCTCACCCGCCACCTCGAGCTCCTGGACCGCGACCCGCTGCTGACCCCCGTCCAGGGGGTCCTCGCCGCCCAGACGATCAAGCCCCAGGCCCGCGTCCTGGCCGAGGACCGCGGCATCCGCTGCGTCACCCTCGACTATGACGCCATGCGCGGCATGGACGACCCGACCTCCCGCCTGTTCTGAGGGGAGAGCCGTGCCCGCTGCCGCCCGCGAGTCCTCCGCGCCGCTGCCGCGCGAGGTGAGCCTGGCCCGCATCATCTCCCAGGGCCTCGTCCCGGCCACCGCAGCGCCCGACGTCGTCGCGGCAGTATCCCGCCAGCTCGCCATCCAGGGCCAGCAGGTCTCCGTCGTCCCGCACGCTCCTGCTCGTGCGCGCTCCGGACGCCACCCCGTCCGACGTCGATGCCGCCTTCGCGCGAGGCGACCCGGTGCGCTCCTGGCCCATGCGCGGCACCGTCCACATCACCACCGCCGCCGACCACCACTGGCTGCGGGCCGCCCTCATGCACCGCACGGACGCCTGGGTCCGGCGCAGCGAGGCGGACTACGGCGTCGATACCGCCCCTGTGCGAGCGCGCCGCCGAGGTGGCCCTGGACCTCATCGGTGACCAGGGCCCGCTGACGCGCGCTGTGCTCCTGGCGGCCTGGCAGGAGGCCGGCCTCATGGAGGCCTTCCGCGGTGAGGACGTCTCCTCCTACCGGCGTCGTCACCTCCTCGTGTGACTCCAGCGCGGGGATCCTCGTTCAGGGGCCGCGGGCCGGCAACGAGCACCCGTCGTGGACGCGCGTACCCCGCCCTGACGCCGACTCCGGACCCGCCGGCGCAGGCGTCGCCCACGGCGGGGCGGGCCACCGTGCCGCGTGCGCGCACATCGCCTACCGCTACGCGGCCGGCCACGGTCCGGTCAGCGCCGAGGACCTGGCTCGCTGGACCACGCTGCCCAAGACGCAGGCCGCCCGCGCCCTGGAGGACGCCGTCGAGCTGGGGGAGGAGCAGGACGCCGCCTCGCCCGATGGCGCCGGGGAGCTGGCCGGAGCCGCCTCCCGCTCGTGCGGGCGGTCGCCGAGGGCGCGCGTGGGAGCCTGCGCGTGCTCGGGCCCCCGGGAGAGTCGGTCTCGAAGGCCGGCCTGCTCTACATGCGTGCCGACCTGCTCGATCTCCTGTCCGCCCACCGCGCGCCGCGCAGGCCACGCACTCCTGGGCTCCTTCGACGAGCTGCACGTGGGGCTCACAAGGACCGCTCCTGCCTGACCGACGACGCCGGCGAGCGCCTCATCTGCCCGGCGAGCAACGGCATGTTCCGCCCGATCCTGGTGGACCGCGGCCGACTCGTCGCCGTGCGGCCGGTCGGCGAGGGCCTGTTGTGGAAGGGCGGGGCGGCGCCGTCGGCCCGCGTGGAGCGCGACGTCACCCGGGTCGTGTCTCGCATGGAGCAGCGCCTGGCCGAGTGAGTGGAGCGGAGCCGGATCCCACCTGCGCAGTGTGGGGGAGAAGACGCCCCGAAGGAGGTTGTCTGATGTCTGGAGTGGTGACAGAATCCGACTCATGAGCAACGAAGCCATGCAGGTCCGCGCACTGCGGGGGCGCGTCGTCACCCCCGACCACATCATCGATGACGGGGCGGTCGTCCTGTCCGGAGCCCATATCGCCTGGGTCGGAGCGGCTGACCAGGCCACCAGAGCTGGCTTCGAGACGTCGTCGAGCAGGCGCAGGCCGCACCCGAGGGAGGCTACCTCCTGCCGGGACTGGTGGACGTCCACTGCCACGGTGGCGGCGGTGAGTCCTTCCCCAACGCCGAGACCGCCGAGCAGGCGATGGTCTCCGTGCTCGAGCACCGCCGCTTCGGCACTACGTCGCTGGTGGCCTCCTGCGTGACGGCCGCTCCCGAGGTCCTGCGCGCGCGCACCCGGGTCCTGGCCGGGCTGTGCGAGGACGGCGAGCTCGCCGGCATTCACTTGAGGGGCCCTTCGTCTCGGTTGAGCGCTGCGGTGCTCAGGACCCCACCTACATCATCGACCCCGACGCCGCCCTGACCCGCGAGCTCATCGAGCCTCGGCGGCGGGCACGTCGTCACCATGACGATCGCCCCGGAGAAGCCCGCATCACCGGCGATGACGGCGTCAACGCGGCCCTCATCGAGGGCGGGGCGCTGCCTCCTTCGGACACCGACTCGACTGGAGGCGGCGGTGCGCGCGCGCCGCCCTGGCCGACGCCGCCGCCCGCATCGCCGAGCGCCTCGAGGCCGGGAAGGCGGTTCGCCCTCGCGCTCTACCGCCACCCACCTGTTCAACGGCATGCGTCCCATGCACCACCGCACGCCCGCCGGTGCCCGAGTTCCGGCGGCCGCCCAGCGCGGCGAGTGCGTCCTGAGATGATCGGCGACGGCGTGCACCAACCCCGCCATCGTTCTGGACATGTTCGAGACCCTGGGGCGCGACAACGTTGTCCTGATCACCGACGCGATGGCCGCGGCCGGCATGGCCGACGGTGACTACGTGCGCGATCCCAGCCGGTCATCTGTGGCTGACGGCGTCGCCCGCCTCTACCGAGGGCGGCGCGATCGCCGGGGCACCGCCCACCTCATCGACGTCGTGCGCACCACCTGGCACGGGAGTCGACTGGTCGACGCCGTCTACGCCGCCAGCGTTCAGGGTGCGTAGATCCTCGGCGACCCATCCGTGGGGCGCTGCGGGCGGGGCCTAGGGTGACGTCGTCGTCACCGACGCGGACCTGCGTCCCGTCACCGTGTTGCGCCGCGGTGAGGTGGTGGGGCCCTGCCGCTGAGGACCGCGGCCCAGAACCTCGGCCTGATTCTCCTGCGCCTTTGATCCTCCTGGCACCACCGGCCCCGCACGGGCCCAGCAGTCTTCTTGTCATGGGGAGCGTTCGCTCCGACCTGACCCGCCAGGTCGGGGCGAACGTTTTAGCTGCGGCGGCTGAGCCGCGCGCCGGTCGGCCGGATGAAGTGATGCGGGCGGCTAGCCCGGCAGGCCCAGGAGGCGGCGGGTGTAGACGGCCTGTCCGGAGTGCTGGGCGGCGTCGTCGATCACCGAGGCCGAGCGCACGCCCCGGGTGACGGGCGGGTCCCAGGACTCGTCGACGACGTCGTCGAGCGACTCCGGCGTGAGGGAACGCAGGTAGCTGTACACCAGGGCGTAGGCGTCATCCAGGTAGGCGAAAAGTGATGCTGAGATCGCCGATGACGACCCGCGGCCTGCTCGGGCGTGGTGCCAGTCCTCGTGTCGTCGGGCAGGGGCAGGGCGAAGCGTTCATGGCCGCCGGTGACCCAGACGGGCTCGACGCCCGCCAGGGGCGCGACCTGGATGTCGAGCTCACGAGCGGTGTGCCAGGCCAGCCAGGTCAGGGAGTCGATGCGGGCGCCAGGTCCGGCGGCTGGTGTTGGCCTGCTCCAGCGTGACGCCGTCGAAGGCGCGGTCGAAGCGCTCGCGGACCGGGACAGGACGTCACGAGCATCTCTGAGGGTCGTCATGCTGTCAGGCTACGCGTCAGATCCGGGCCTGCGGCCGGTGTTTCACGGGACTTATGCGTGCTGTCGCCCGGCTCCGGGCACGGGATGGTGTGTTGTGTCGTGTTGTTTGTTCGTCTTGTGTGGGTTGAGGTTGTGGGATGTAAGGTGAAGGTGGATGGTTGGTTGCTTTTGTTGGTCTTGGGTGGTTTTTGGGTTTGTCTCTTCTTGGTGTTCTCGGTGTCCCAGGTGTCCGTGATGCCCGTCCTTGGCGGGCGTGTTCGTGCCTGATGTCTGGGGTGCGTGGTGTTTCTCGGACTGGGGGAGTTTTTCTTCCCTTGAGTCGATAGGATAGATCCCACGCCAGCAGCGAAATACTCGGAGGAGTTCAAGGCGCAGGTCGTGCGTGAAGTCATCGAGAAGGAACGCACGATAGCGTCAGTGGCCGCCTCATACGACCTTGTTGCCCAAACGGTAGGTAACTGGGTCGCAAGATACAAGAAGGAGCACGCCACCGACCAGGACCGCAAGAAAGCCTCCGAGTCGACTGAGATAGCGAAACTGAGAGCAGAGGTCCGTGAGCTGCGTCAGGAGAATGAGTTCCTGAAAAAAGCAGCCGCCTTCTTCGCCAAGGAACGACCGTGACCGAGCGCTACCAGCTGATCAACCGCGAAGAAGGCTCTACCCCATCTCCTCAATGTGCCGGTGGTCCAGGGTATCAAAGATCAGGGATACTACTCCTGGCGCGACTGGCCCCAGTCGCAGACGGCCGTCAGGAGGGAGGAGCTGGCCATCCTGATTAAGGACGTTTTTGAGGACTCCGATGGCACCTACGGGTACCGGCGAATCCAGGTGATCCTGGAGCGGCGCGGTGTGCGGGCCGACGGGGCCACGATCCGCGCCATCATGCGTGACCTGGGGCTACAGGCTGCGCAGCCACGGGCGAAAGTCCGAACCACCGTGCCGGCTGAGGACCTGGATGAGCGGCCGGACCTGCTCAGGCAGGACTTCACCGCCAATGAGCCCGGCAAGAAGCTGTGTGGGGACATCACCTATGTCAGGACCTGGGCCGGATTCATTTATCTTGCGACCGTTCTGGACTGCTGACACCTTGAAGGTCGTGGGTTATGCGATGGGCGACCGCATGCGTACCTCCCTGGTGTGCCAGGCCATTGACATGGCGGTCAGGAGATGCCCGATTGACAGGGGCGTGACGATCTTTCATTCGGACCGAGGTAGTCAGTACACGTCTCAAAGATTCCTGGACCATCTCAGGTCCTATGGCATTCGTCCCTCGATAGGGCGTGCGGGGGTGTGCTGGGACAATGCGTGGGCGGAGTCATTCAACGCCACGCTCAAGAATGAGAGGGTCCACCGAATGGTGTATCCAACCAAGGACAAGGCGATCAAGGATATTGCCTCATGGATCGAGCTGACATACAATCATGTCCGCCTTCACTCAGCCCTGGGATACCGCGCCCCGAACAAAGTCGAACGCGATTTCCTGGACTTAACGAAGGCAGCCTGAAACACAAACAAGCACTGTCCGAAAAACACCTGACAGTCCAACCAAGGCGTTCCACAAGCGTTTGGCGCTGCTGGAAGTGATCGGCAAAGCGACCTGAACAGGCCGCCCATCACCGAAATCGAGCTCGTCTTGGATGGCGACCAACCGTTGACGGTCAACCGTCTTCAGCAACTCAACATCCACCTCTGTGTGAGCAGGCCTAATTATGTTCCTGTAAGGCACAGTCCACGCAACCGATTGAGAGCAGCGTGTAACTCGTAATGTCGAGGCCTTGCCAAATGACCTGGGTGTCCGTTGAACGGTGACAACCAGTCGAGCCCATCTGTGTCGATGCGGCCCTCAACTGCGAGTATCAGATCTCTGATGGACATCCGACCGTCGGCGAGTGCCGTGATCCTGTCGAGGGCTCGGGCGATGGCTCTGATTCTGTGCTGGGTCGACGAGCTGGGACACAGCGCTGAGGTTGATCGTCTCACCCGCGAATAGGATTGTCGTACCTCTCGATTTTGCTGGCTTCTGGTTCACCTCTCGCACTAGGGAGTTCGGAGTCGGGACCCGGGAGGCCCAATCGTAGGAGAATACTGGAGAACTGGAATTCCTTCCAGCCTCCCAGGCCTCTGGGGGGCGATCTTCGCGCCTCGTTCGTGACGTCGTGCGCTACGTAGTGGTCGAGCGAGATGATCCGATCAGCGGCGCTGAAAACGCTCCAGAACCCCCGGCCACGAGGATTGTCGAGACCCAAGCTCGGTGAATATCGGCTGGACACGGTCCACGAACGGCGTAATGGGCCCCCGTCCGCTGGGATCATGGTGCGCATAGGTTCGTCTCGGATCATAAAGTTCGTTGCTGATGTGTCCTCGTCGATTAACAGTGTCGACGCACCAGCATCGATGGCCTCGACTAGGTTCGTAGCTTGAGAGGTCGAACCGCTGGCATTTGTGGTGCTGAAGGACCGAGTATCGATACCAGAGGGAAGGTTCGAGATAAATGAGTGAAATATTGACGCCGGTGACGGCATCGTGCTGTCCTCGGCTCTGATGCTGACTGCATCGGCGCGGCTGATAACCCATTCCCGGCCGTCGCCGGCGACATGAGGATAGACGCCGCGTTCGATCGCGCGGAGAAGAGTCGACTTGCCGTGGTAGCCACCTCCAACGATGATAGTCACGCCTTCAGGGATGCCCATCCCTGCAATCCGTTTTCCACTGGGCAGTTGAAAGTTGACGCGCAGACTATCCGGGCTGCTGAAAGGAACTGCAACTTTGTCGGACAGGGGGAGGTCCGAGTCTCCAGAACGACGAGGCAGGATTGCACCATCGCCAACAAAGGCGACTAGACCCCTGGGAGACAGCTGGGATCGCAGCCATTCTTGATCTCGGTGCAGGACCACGTGCTCTCGAAGGGCGCGCTGGTCGAGATTCGCGAACACGAGCGACGCCTCGGTAACCTTCGGCAAGAGAGAGGTCAGGAGCTTCGAGGCTTTAAGGCCACGGGCTCTGCGTCCCGATGCAGGCAGTCCAACATCGATGCGTGCTTCGATACGGTCTGAGGCGATGACGACGCTGGTGCGTTCGAGGATTTCCTGGCCTGGCTGGCCGATGCTGACTAACCCACTATTGCCAGTTCCGGAGGGGGATGGCAGCACATGGTGGGCGATCTCGGAGAACCGGCGTGTGAGGAAGTCGGCGACCGCTCGCCGTCCGGTCACGTCATTGGTCAGGTCAGCAGGAAGCTTTGCTGTGTTAGGGTCGAGGATAACTCGCATACGTGATGGTGGAGCGTAGGGATCGACCTGAACGTGGTCAATGGCTAGTTGGATGGTGCCGAGCTGGTAGGTGCCTATGAGCTGTTTGTACGAGGCATACCCCCGCCCGTCGATTTGGGTGAGGGTACGCTCGAGGGTCCTGCGATTAGGCATGACTGTCCTCGGGGATAGCGATGTTCTGGAGGCTGGGCAGCCTAATAAGGGCTACGCCGCCAAGTATTGAAAGCACGACAGCAGCGATTACCATCGCGGTGATGAATCCGGTCTTCTGGACTCCAAACCCGGTCATTAGCGGTCCGATAGTCAGACCTGCTGCGTATGCGAGGTTGTAGAGCGCGAATGAGCCGCCGAGTGTCGGAGGGGTCGATCGGAATCCTTGTTCGCTGATGAGTGTGGTGGCCGGGGCGAGCAACATTGCCGACGACAGGCCTAGAATGCCCATGCCGACAGCGACCTGCCAGATGCTGGTCGACCAGCCGAGAACAAGCGGTGCGGGTAACGACGGCCACGATACCGATGCCGATAAGCAGTCGAGGCGATACTGAGGCGACGAATCTGCCCACGATTGGGTTCGCGATGATACTCACGAGCGCGGAGACGCCGAAGAGCACGCCGATCGTAGTGCTCGTCGCCTGTGCTCCCAGGTGGCCGGGAAGTACTGGTTGCACCGCAGCGAGGACCGCGGCCCCGATCGCGATCGCGGCAACGATGGAGGCAGATCCCGGTACCCGAAGCACGGTGAAGGGCCCAGCTGTGTCATCGGTTTGTCGGGGCGACCCTGGAATGAAGGCCACTAGCAGGATGAGATCAACGATGGCGACGACCGTTGCCACCAAGAATGGCGAGGCCGGCCCAAACGCGTCAACGAGGAAACCAGCCAACGGCGGACCGACAAGTACGCCTAGGGTCACGGTGGACATTGCGATACCCATCATCTGACCACGTTTATCAAATCCTGTTGTGGCTGCGATGAGTGACAAGGCCGCGACCCATGCGACGCCGCCAGCTATCCCCTGGACGAAGCAGGGCGACTAAGAGGAGCCAATAGGGACCGCCGGTGGCAAACAGTAGGGTTGCAATCGCTAGAACGATCAGGCCGGTCACGAGCAGACCCTCTGACCGCGGCGATCGACGAGACGTCCGGCGAAGAGCGTGGCAACCACCATGGCCACCGCATACGAAGCGAAGAGGATACCGGTTGCGGCTTCACCTTGTTCGACGACTGCGGGTAACAGTGGCAGCACCGGGATGGCGAGTCCCTGGAGAAGCATGTCAGTGAAGAGAATGGCTCCGGCCACAGCGGTGGCGCGAGCTGGAGTCGCACTCGCTGCGCGAGAGGTAGGGGTGGTAGTCATTGAGAAGTGAGTCCTTAGGTATCGAGCAACCCCCTCACCAGTGCCGCGATAGCGGCGTCGAGTTCGTCGGGTTGCGGAATGTCTTGCGGTCGGTTCACTGCAGTCACGGTGAACCCTTGAAGAAGTACAAGCACGAGGTTGGCGATCTCTCCCGATGTGGGGAAGGCGCTGTCTCCCTCGGGCTTGGATATGAGGCCTTCGATGCGGTCGTGCCATTCGTCGAGGGCGCTGTTATGTTCGGAATACTCAAGGGCTTGTGGGGCAACGAGGACTGTCGTTGATGCCAGGGCGCGGAATCGCGCGTCGCCAGTGAGGAGTCGAGTGAACTCAGTCAGCAGCGCCTTCAGTGCATCGTGGGCCGATGTGTCTGCCGCGCCATTGTCCTGAGCAAACAAACGCTGTCCATAATCGCTCCAGCCCCATTCAAGCGCCTCGGTCAGTAGGGCCTGCTTGTCGCGGAAATGGTGGTTCAGTGCGCCGCGCGTGACGCCTGCGCGCTCTGCGACATACTCGAATGTTGCCCCCCGCCACCCCTTCTCTTCGAAGGATTTTAGTGCTGCTTTCAGCAGCGCGACGCGGGTTTTTGCCGCGTCTTCAGCGGTTCGTCTCATATATACAAGTTAGCACGTATCTCAGTTTGGGGTCAACAACTCCCAGCCGTTCACGAGGATGCTTCGGTCGTGGGTCGCTGTTGACTCATATGCCCTGCCTCGACGGCTGTGCTCGCGGCGAGTGCTTTAAACCGCCCTCGTGCAGCAGGGGTGATGTAGCCACGATGAAGCTGCGGACCTGGTGTGTCGGGGTGCCGGTCTGATCAACGCGGTCGAGAAGCCTCTCGCTCTAGATCCGCCATCCGAGTTCGAGAGCTTCTTGCAGCAAGTTGGTTCTGCTCTTGAAGTGGCGGTGGACCCAGTCTCGAGTCACTCCCGCTGCGGAGTCGCTCTGCTTGTATCTCGCCTCTTGTAAGCCTTCTCGGGCAAACGAGTCTAGTGCTGCGAGCAGGATGTGTGTGCGGGTTGCTCAGGCCTCTTCCTCGGTATGCCGCACCCCAGTTCTCCTTTCCTACGCGAGTGAGTGTCGGTACGTCTGGCTAGACCTGGGTGCGTGATGGTCCTACGTCCTGTAGTGAGGTGACCGGCCGTCGTCGTGATGGGCCAGTGGTGGGAAGACCGCGGGTTGGTGGCGGGCCCGTGCCGTGCTCAGGCGAAGACGACGGTGCGGTGCCCGTTGAGCAGTACCCGGTGCTCGGTGTGCCAGCGCACCGCCTGCGCCAGCACCCGGCGCTCGACGTCCTGCCCCTTGGCCTGGAGCATGGCCACCGGGTCCTCGTGGCTGGCCCGCGTCACGTCCTGCTCGATGATCGGGCCCTCATCGAGGTCCGCCGTCACGTAGTGCGCCGTCGCCCCGATGAGCTTGACCCCGCGTTCGTGCGCCTGGGCGTAGGGGCGCGCCCCCTTGAAGGACGGCAGGAACGAGTGGTGGATGTTGATGACGCCCCCGTGCAGTCGCTCGCACAGGGCGGGGGAGAGGATCTGCATGTAGCGGGCCAGTACCACCAGCTCGACGTCGAGGGAGTCCACCAGCCTCAGCAGCTCGGCCTCGGCGGCCTCCTTGGTCTCCTTGGTGACCGGAATGTGGTGGAAGGGCACCCTGCAGAACTCGGCGACGTCCCGCAGCGTCTCGTGGTTGCCCACCACGCCGACGACGTCGACCGGCAGCCCCTGGCTGCGCTCCCTGAAGAGCAGGTCGGTCAGACAGTGCCCCTCCTTGGAGACCATGATGAGGGTGCGCATGGCGCGCCCAACCTCATCGAGGCTCCACTCCATCGTGTACTCGCCGGCCAACTCGGCCAGATCCTTCTCCAGCTCCTCGCGCGGCACGGTGGTGAGCACCTGGACCCGCATGAAGAACAGACCGGTGGAGGAGTCCCCGAACTGCTTGGACTCGGTGATGTTCCCACCGCGGCGCGCCAGCGTGCCGGTGACCGCGTGGACGATGCCCGGACGGTCGGGGCAGGACAGGGACAGGACCAAGTGGGCGGCGGAGTCGAGTTGCGCCGTGGAGAGAGCCATGGTCTCAGCCTAACCGGGACCGGCCCCGGCCGTAGAAACGGCTCAGGTGCCGGTCCCGGCTGGGCGGCGTCTCATGGTCCGGCTCAGCCCTGGCGGGCCTTGAGGCGAGGGTTCTTCTTGTTGATGACGTAGGTGTGACCGCGGCGTCGGACCACCTTGGACCCCGGCTGCTTGGCCAGGGATCGGATCGAGGCACGAACCTTCATGGCTACTCCTTCTCTTTTCTTCCTGTGCTGTGATGCCTGAGCGCGGGGCGCCCTGCCTGTGCGATTGAGCGTTTCCGCTTGCCGTAGCGGCGCTCGAACTTCTCCACCCGGCCGGCTATGTCCAGGATCTTGCCCCTGGCCGGTCCAGGAACGGCAGTGCAGGCGCTGGAGACCTCCGACGTCGTGAGACTGGCAGTGTTCCGTCCTCCCACACGATGGTTTCCGACGACGTCAGGGTCGAACGGTCAGGAAGGCGGAAGTCCGGCGGACTCTGTCGCGAAAGACGATGGGTTGGTAGCTGGGGTGGATCCCAGGCGCATACGAGCTCCTGGATGGGGGTGAATGTGAATGCTGACGTGGTGAACGGGTGCCGGCAGCGGCGCTGCGAGGGGGTGGCTGCAGTGCGGCGCGCAGGAGGCTCATGGCGGAGGGACTCAAGAGGCCGCGCCCACGCCCTGCCTACCAGGAGGACTTGACGATGCCCGGCAGCTCGCCGCGCAGCGCCATCTGGCGGAAAGCGCACCGCGAGGTCCCGGTGACGCGCAGGTGCCCGCGCGGGGCGCCGTCGACCGCGTCGCGCCGACTGCGGCGAGTGGGGAAGCGTCCCGGGGCAGCGCGCAGTGCCGCCATCGCCCTCATCGCGCTCGGCCTGACTCAGGTGAGGCTGACCGAGGCCCGCTTGAGCTCGGCCCGGCGCTCGGCATAGCGCGCCACCACCTGCTGGCGCCCGCAGCTCGGCGGCGATCTTGGACTCTTGGCCATCAGCGCGACTCTTGTACTCCACGTGCCGGCGCACCACCGATCGAACTTGCGCAGCACCAGACGGTCAGGGGGTGTTGCGGCGGTTTTTGCGGGTCACGTGGTGGGCCTGTGCCCGCGGTGGAGACCATCTGATGATCGGCCGCAGGTCCCGCTCTCCTTGGCACCGCTCGCGACAGCTTCTCCCTCGGCGAGCATCTGGGGCCACGACGACGTCGATGCCCAGCTTGTCGATCGTACGGATGCCCCTGGCGGACACCGTCAGGGCGCACGGTGCGCCCAGCGACGGCACCCAGTAGCGCTTGCGCTGCAGATTGGGGTCCCAGCGCCGAGACGTGCCGCTTGTGCAGTGGGGAGACGGACCGACCGAAGACCGCCGGGCTCCCGTGACTCGCAGGTGGTCATGACAGAGCATGATATAAGAATGATTCTCAGTCTCGTCAACTCTTCTGGAGCCCTCGTGACCGATACCTCGGATGACTTCTCCTCTGAGTCCTCCGATGGCCCTCGCCACCCTTGCCGATACCCCGGCTGCCGACACCGGAGCTGACGGCCGGCACGCCTGACCGTCATCGGCGCCGTCGATCCCCGCCTCGCTGGACCTCGGTCGACCTCGCCCTGGCCGGACAGGACGCCGTCGTCATCCGCGCCGGTCTGCACTTCGGCGCCGACCACGAGACCGCGAGCAGTGATGGAACGACGACGATCTGGGTGCGGCTCGTCAGCCACAGCTCGGCTGACGGGCTTCGACGACGACCCGGTCGAGGCTCGACATCCCCCTGCCCTACACCTGTCCCACCTGCTCCCTGCGCGAGGTCCTGGTCGCCGTTGCCGAGGACCGCGCCACCCAGGACCCGGGCGGCACTACCGTTATCCTTCTGCCGGCGGCCATCGAGCTCGCTCACCTCCTGCCCCGCCTGGCCGAGGACCTCGCCGGCACCGGTGTGAGACTGGCCGGGGCCGCCCACGTCCTGGACGCCACCACCGCCTTGGACGAGCTCCTCGAGCACCGCCTGCTGGCCGCCTTCCCCGGCGACTGCCGCTGCACGGGCGCCGTCCACCTGGCCAACCTCGGCTACGCCGACGTCGTCCTGGCCCTCGGGTGCGACGAGGACCCCGCCAGCGCCGACCTCATCGAGCACCTGCGCCCCCCGACGCCCTCCTGCTCCCTCGGCCTGGACGCGCCCTCCTGGAGACCTCTCACTGGCCTCACCACGACTCCGCCGCCTCCCTGAGCCGCATCCACCGCCACCACCAGCGCCTGGGGAGGCTCAACGACCACGGTGTGTGGACCCTCGACCTCAGTGCCTCCCTGCCCTTCCACCCCGAGGCGCCTGCGTTCCCTCGTCGTCGACCTCGCCGGCCAGGGCCTGTGCGCTCGCGGCTGCTTCTGGCTGCCCAGCCGACCCGGCCGGGTCTGCATGTGGGAGGTCGCCGAGGCGCCCTCAGCGTCGGCGACGCCGGAACCTGGGCCGAGGTCCCAGCCGCTCCGTCCGGTGCCGGCAACGACGCAGCCGCCGAGCCCCGCTGCCACCTCGTGGTCACCGGCGTCGGCGATGAGGAGATGCGTGAGCAGGTGCGCCGCGCCTTCGCCCGGATCCTCCTGCGTCCTGAGGAGATGGCCCAGGCCCTGGCCTGGATCGGCGCCGACGACGGCCTGGGCGACTGGTTCGGCCAGGAGAGCTGACCGCCCGTCCCGAGGCGGGAGACTCGCGTGACGCATCCCCGCCCCGGCGCGATAGGGTATGCCCGTCGCGACTGGCGCCGGGTGGATCACCACCGGGGAGCGGCACGAACACGACTCCGGGGTCGCCCGCCTGGGCCACGGATCGCCACCAGTGCGCGCACAGCCGCCTGCCACGGCGCAGCGTGCGCCCCCACACCTGAGGAGAGACATGACCGCGCAAGCCGTCACCCCGTCCCTGAACCAGCCTCTGGCCGAGCTCGACCCCGATATCGCCGAGGTCCTCACCGGAGAGCTCGCCCGCCAGCGTGAGACCCTGGAGATGATCGCCTCGGAGAACTTCGTTCCCCGGGCCGTCCTGGAGTGTCAGGGCTCGGTCCTGACCAACAAGTACGCGGAGGGCTACCCGGGCGCCGCTACTACGGCGGCTGCGAGGTCGTCGACGTCGCCGAGTCCCTGGCCATCGAGCGCGCCAAGGCCGTCTTCGACGCCGAGTGGGCCAACGTCCAGCCCCACTCCGGGGCCCAGGCCAACGCCGCCGTCCTCCACGCCCTGGCCACCCCGGTGACACCCTCCTGGGCCTGTCCCCTGGCCCATGGCGGTCACCTCACCCACGGCATGAAGATCAACTTCTCCGGCAAGAACTACAACGCCACCGCCTCACGGTGTGGACGAGGCCACCATGCGCATCGAGATGGACCAGGTGCGTGAGGCCGCCCTGCGCGAGCGCCCCACGGTCATCATCGCCGGATGGTCGGCCTACCCCCGTCACCTCGACTTCGCCGCCTTCCGCGCCATCGCCGACGAGGTCGGCTGCCGCCCTGTGGGTGGACATGGCCCACTTCGCTGGCTCGTCGCCGCCGGTCTCGCACCCCAACCCCGTCCCGCACGCCGACGTCGTCCACCACCGTCCACAAGACCCTGGGCGGCCCCTGCTCCGGCATGCTCCCTGTCCAGCCGCGCCGAGCAGTGGGGCAAGAAGCTCAACTCCGCCGTCTTCCCCGGCCAGCAGGGCGGCCCCTCATGCACGTCATCGCCGCCAAGGTCGTGGCCATGAAGATCGCCGGCACCGAGGGAGTTCCGTGAGCGCCAGGAGCGCACCGTGCGCGGTGCCGCCATCATCGCCGAGGCGTCTCGGGGCCGACGACGTGCGCGCCGCCGGCGTCAGCCTCGTCACCGGCGGCACCGACGTCCACCTGGTGCTGGTCGACCTGCGCGACTCCTCCCTGACGGCCAGCAGGCCGAGGACCTCCTGCACACCGCCGGCATCACGGTCAACCGCAACGCCGTCCCCTTCGACCCGCGTCCCCCGCGCGTGACCTCCGGCTGCGCATCGGCACCCCGCCCTGGCTACCCGCGGCTTCGGCGACGCCGAGTTCACCGAGGTCGCCGACATCATCGCTTCCACCCTCATTCACGGTGCCGCCGGCACCGCCGACGACGAGACCCTGGCTGCCCTGCGCGGCCGTGCGCGCCCTGACCGACGCCTTCCCTCTACTCCGGACTGGGACCAGTGAGGGCCCCTGAACGGGCCCGCCCAGGGTCCTGGACGGCAAGGCCACGGCCGCCGCCCTCAGGCAGAGCTCAGGAACGCGTCGCGAGGCTGCGCGGGCGCGGCGTCACCCCCGGCCTGGGCACGGTCCTGGTGGGGAGGACCCCTGGCAGCGTCAAGTACGTCGCCGGCAAGCACACCGACTGTGCCGAGGTCGGCATCCTCTCCATCCGCGAGGACCTGCCCGCCACCGCCACCCAGGCCGAGGTGGAGGCCGCCGTCGACCGCCTCAACGCGGACCCCACCTGCACCGGCTACATCGTTTCAGCTCCCGCTGCCGGCGGGCGTGACACCAACGCGATCCTGGAGCGCGTCGACCCGGGCCAAGCGATCGCCGACGGTCTACACCCCACCAACCTGGGGCGTCTGGTGCTGCGGGCCTCGGGGCCCATCGACTCGCCCCTGCCCTGCACGCCGCGCGGCTGCATCGAGCTCATGGAGCGCCATGGCATCGACCTGGCCGGTCGCAACGTGTGCGTCGTCGGCCGAGGCGTCACGGTGGGCCGCTCCATCGGCCTGCTCCTGGGGCGCAAGGACGTCAACGCCACCGTCGACATCTGCCACACCGGCACCACGGACCTGGCCGACCATGTGCGCCGGGCCGACGTCGTCATCTCGGCGGCCGGCAGCCCCGGCATCATCACCCCGGAGATGGTGACTCCTGGTGCCGTCGTCCTGGATGTGGGCGTCTCGCGCGTCGTCGACCCAGCCACCGGCAAGGGACGTATCGCCGGTGATGTCGCCGACGGCGTGGACGAGGTCGCCTCCTGGCTCTCACCCAATCCCCGGCGGCGTGGGGCCCATGACCCGTGCCCTGCTGCTGGCCAACGTGGTCGAGACCGCGGAGCGCTCACTCTAAAGGGGCGCCGTTCGCCTGACCGGTCGATAACCTTGGGACCATGACGGACGAGTCCCACGGCGCCCACCCTCCCAGTCCCACCAGCCCGTCGACCCGGCTGAGTCGCCTGATTCCGCGAAGGCCTCGGAGTCCGAGCCGACTCAGCCGGATGCGGGTCCTCTGGAGCCTCAGGACGCACCGGACATGAACGGCTCTCAGAACCCGCATCCGCAGAAGGCCGCCTGCGCGTCGGACCCTGATCCTGGGCGCCGCCGGGGCAGGTGTCCTCATCGTGGGAGTAGCCCTCCAGGCGCTCTCGCTCTTCTCAGACCGGCGCTGCTGCGTCGACTGGTTCCCCACCTCCACGGACACGGAGGACTCGCCGGCCTCGGCCGCCTACCGCCCCGCCTACCACTACAGCCCCACCAAGGGGAACCTCGCCGACCCCAACGGCCTGGTCCTCCACGAGGGCGAGTACCACCTCTTCCACCAGCAGGACGGTACCTGGGGCCACGCGATCAGCTCGGACATGGTGCACTGGAAGCGCACGTACACGGCCCTGGAGCACGACTCGCAGGGGCTGGCCATGTCCGGCAGCTGCGTCGTCGACGGCGCCGACACCTCCGGCCTGGTCAAGGGCGGCGGCATGGTGGCCGTCTACACCTCCACCGAGGGCGGTGAGGCCCAGTCCTGGCCTACTCCAGCGACCGCCGCACCTGGCAGCGCTTCTCCGGCAACCCCGTCATCCCCAACGACGGGCGCAAGGACTCCCGCGATCCCAAGGTCTTCTGGCACGAGGGCTCCCAGGCCTGGGTCATGATCGTCTCCGTCGGCGACCACGTCTCCCTGTTCCGCTCCAGAGACCTCAAGGCCTGGACCCACGCCAGTGACTTCGGCCAGGGCATCGGCCCCACGCCGCCGTGTGGGAGTGCCCCGACCTCTTCCTGACCGACTACCAGCGACGGCGCACCCGCTGGGTCACGACCCTCTCGGTAGGTGCCAACGAGGAGACGGCCGGTTCCACCGCCCAGTACTTCATCGGGGACTTCGACGGCTCCGTCTTCTTCCCGAGGACCACGATACCCAGCTCACCGACGCCGGCCAGGACTCTACGCCGCACAGAGCTTCGAGAACATCGAGGCCGCCCTGTGTGGATGGCCTGGCTGGGGCAACTGGAACTCACCCCACTGCTCCACTGGCGACTGGCGTGGCGAGATGAGCATCCCGCGCGAGCTGTCTGACCACCTCGGTCGTCACGCGTCCTCGTCCAGAGCCCGTCCCTGAGCTCGACGCTGCGCGGCAAGACACCGACCTCGCCGGTCTCACGGCCACCGACACCGCCGACGACGCAGTGACGCAGCTGGGCAAGGGGCGCACGGTCGAGATCGACCTGACCCTGGACGTCTCCCAGGCCTCCGAGGCCTGGCTGGGACTCGCCCGCGGAGAGGTCGACGGCTCGGTCCGGAGGTGCGTGTCGGCGTCCAACGTCTCGGCTGGCACCTCTCACTGGACCGCACCAACGGAGGTCTCACACAGATCGACGAGCAGTGACGAGGGAACCACCACCGACTTCTGCCTCTGCGCCGCGAGGTCGCCACCGTCCCACCGGCTCCACGGTGCGCCTGCACCTCTACCTCGACCGCTCCAGCGTCGAGGGTCTTCGTCGACGACGGCGCCACGGTCGGCAGCCTCCTGGTCTTCACCGATCCCGGCTGTCAGGAGATCGTCCCTGGTGCCGCGGGCACGGCCACCATCACCTCAGGCAGCCTCACACCGCTGGCGGGGGCCCCTGTGAGACAACACGCTCAGAGGCGGGGTCGCCGGAACAGATGTTCCGGCGACCCCGCCACTCGCTCTGGGTGATGCTGGCAGCGGCGCCTGACTCGCGGCGCCTACTTCAGGCGCTGCGGGCGGGTGTCACCGCTCGCTGGTCCGGGGCCCGGTCCGCGGGAGACGTCGCCCGAACCCTCCCAGGCCGTTGGTGCCGTAGGTGCGGTCCACCGGAGGTGGTCCCCGGAGATGTTGATCTTCACCGTCGGGGCCAGTGAGCCCCGCGCACCGGGTTGCCGTCGCAGTACCGCCGATGGAGTCGATGAAGGACCTCACCAGGCCGCCGGGCATCACGCATAGTGCGAGTAGGACTGGTAGGTGTAGGGACTCTGGTTGAAGTCCGGCGGTAGGGCTTGCCCGGGCTGAAGTTGAGGTTGATCGGGCTGCCCAGCGCGATACCCGTGCTCTGGTTGAGCGGCTTGTGGTCCGATCTGCGCCGTCGCCCACGAACCCGTAGACGCCCTCGGGGCCCTGGGCCCGTCGGCGTAGGGTCTCCCGGTGCGAGATCGTGAACAGGTAGTACTTGCCGTCCTGAAGTAGATCTGGGGCCGCTCGGTCTGGTCGTTGACGCAGTTACCGCTCAGCAGCGGTGGCAGGTACTCCCACTGGGTCATCGCCTTGTTCTTGGCGCGGGCCAGCCCCCGTTGGCCAGCTGATAGTAGGCGCCGCGCTGGTTGACCGACTCGACCGTCTCCGCCTGGGATCGCCTTCTCGATAGCCGAGATCCGCCTCGGCACGTGCGGCGAGGGTCGTGTTCTGACCGGCCTTAGCGCGGCGTCGACGTCACTGCTGCTCGCACGAACGCCGAGTTGCCTCGAAGACCATGCGTACTCGGTGGGGTCGGAGGCTGTTCTGGTCGCGGAAGGTGAAGGTCGCGAGTTCACGCCCGGTTCTGCTCGCGGGTCTGGTAGTACTGCCGTCCGGGACGAGCAGCTGGTGCTGGGTGCGGAATCCGGTGAGCCACACGCGTTCTCATCGGCGTGGATGCGTCCTCGACCGCACGATCCGCGGGTCGTAGGGCTTGGAGGAACCGTTGTTCTCCGCACGCCGTCGTTGTTCCCACCTGCCGCCGGTGGTGCTGTTGTAGAAGGCCACCGAGGTGTAGAACATGCGGATCTGTTGCCCTCCATGAGGCTGGGCTGACCGACCACTCGGTCTGCGCCGTGAAGCTCTGATCCCATCGAAGATCGAGCCGAGGCACCGTCGAAAGACGTGCCCGCCGTGCAGATCCAGCGCCGCTGAGCTGTTCGCGCCGTCGGCCGAGGAGGTCTGGTGCCGCCCTTGCGGTAGAAGAGCCCAAGCGCGCGTGGGTGTGGCGGTCGTCGAGGTGTAGCCGGCGTGCCGGTCGGCCACCAGGGAGAAGCGCGATCTCCCATCCGTTGTAGGGAGATCTGCTGGGCCGCCCTCATCGGTCAGCGTCCGGTGTCCATACCCACACGTCGTCGCTCGTGGCCGGGCTGCCGGAGATCTCCGGCATCGTGTACTGCTCGGGCATCGAGTTGGTGCCCGACGGCGCATTGGGATTGGAGACACGCTGGATCTGCATGGCGTCGGCGCGGGTCCACTTGGCCGTGTAGTTCTCATCGACCCCGTGGGCCTCGCCGGTGTGCTTGGTGGCGTGTAGCCCAGCCGGGGTTGTCGGCCTTGAACCCGTTCGCTTCCTGCGCGGCGGCGCCCGGCGCGGCCTGCTGGTCCGCCTGACCGGCCTGTCCCTGCCTCGGCTGGGGCCTGTCCCGGCCCTGCTGGCCGGCACCCGCCTCGGGGAGGCCTCAGCGGAGGCACTGGGCTCTGGGGATGGGGTCTCGTCGGCGAGGCCGGTGGTTCCGGTCCCGGCGACCAGGAACCCGATCGCCAGCGCCGCGGCCAGTCGTCTGCGACGGGCGCGGAACGAAGTATGTGTCACGGTCATTGTCCGTACTGTCCTTACTCATGAGGGTGAGGGTGTCAGTGCGCCGTGAGCCGATATTGCTTGATCTCCCAGCCGCTACCTTAAGGGAGCCTGGAGGTCAATGGGCAGGTCTTTAGGCCGACCGGTCAGTCCCGCCCGACTCCTACCAAAGGCGCATGCCCTGCGCTTGCAGGGATTATTGAGGATTCCTGTATGTTTGGTGACATACGCCACATGACTCTATGTTATTGGCCGGTTAGTCTTGAATGCGTTCTCCGTGAGCTGTCTGGTCTCCCATGCCTGTCGGTTCAGGTGGTCACCCGAAGCTGGGTGGCCCTGCATCTAACGGAGATCCTGTGAGTATCTTTCCCATCCGTCTGCGACGGCTAACCGCACCAACAACTGCCTTCATGGCTGCACTCGCCCTCGGCGCCGCCAGTTCGGCCATGGCCGCTCCGACGCCGAACACGGCAGGGCAGTCCACCACCTCCCTGCGTGACGCCTCCACTGTGAGCCCTCAGTCCCTCGCCCAGATGGTGGCCGGCCCGAACGCCACCGTGACCAATGCGACCGTCTCCGGCAAGGACGTCCAGATCGGCACGGTCAAGGGCCTGCCGAGCGACGGCAACGCCATCACCGAGGGGGTGGCCCTGTCCACCGGCTCCCTCATCGACCCCGACCCCACTGCCGACTCCGACGTCGACTTCACCCGTTCCTCGGTCCTGGGGCCCAACAACGCACTCGACACCACTGGTGACTTCGGTGCCATCGAGGATCCGGCCGGTCTGACGCAGGTGGCCGGTACAGACGTTTACGACGAGGCCGTCCTCGAGTTCGACGTCACCGCCACCAGCTCCAACGCCGTCCTCTACTACAGCCTCGGCTCCGAGGAGTATCGCTGGTGCCACCGAGGGCACTCGGCCTCCTGGCAGTCCCGCGGCTACAAGGGACCCGCTGAGCATCCAGGTCAACGGCACCGAGTGCGCCCTACGTGCCCGGCTCCCAGACGGCCGTGAGCGCAGCCACCGTCAACGAGTCCTCGAACGCCGACTACTACACCGCCAATGTCTCGGGTCACACGCCGGGCCAGATCCCGGTGGAGTTCAACGGCTATACTCGGCTCTCCCTGCCAGGCCGCTGTCACCCGGGGCAGGCGGTGCACGTGCGCGTGGCCATCGCCGACGCCCAGGACGGTCAGCTCGACTCCACGGTCCTTCTGCGCACCCAGGGGCTGGGCTTCACCGACAAGCAGATCACCGAGCCCTGCACCGCCAAGGCCGGCACCTGCGATATCCCCGGCGTCGGCAACGGATCCAACGGATCCAATGGGTCCAACGGCTCGAACGGGTCGAACAGCAACGGCTCGACCACTCCTGTCGGCCAGGGCAAGCCGGGCGTCACCGACTACAGTGCCGCCACACCCACCTCGGGAACCTCGGCCAGGACGATCGCCGGTCTGCCCCTGACCGGAACCCAGGCGCTCTTCCTGGGTGTCGTCGCCCTGCTGCTCCTGACCGCCGGTGGCGTGGCGCTCAGGCTGCGCCGTCGTCGCCTGGCCGGTTCCGAGGTCGACTGACAGAGACTCTGGCCCACAGACGGCTGACGGGGCGGATGAAGCTCTCTTCATCCGCCCCGTCAGTGTGTGGCTGTGGTTCACCGCTGATGGATGCTCAGTCCCGGTCGTGCCTGGAGGCGTGGCGCGCCGCCGCCTCCTTGGCCAGCATCGCGCAGCCCAGTAAGCACAACGGCATCGAGGCCAGCCACAGTCCCGTGGCGAAACGGGACAGAACCGGTGCCTGAGCCAGGACGGGCAAGATGGCGGCGAGAACGACGACCATCATCCAGAAAGCGATGTGGCGCCCGCTGCGCGACTCCGAGTTGTTATCATCACTCATGGCCTGCTCCTCTTCATCCGGTGATCTCGAACCGGCGGTCCTCGAGGCAACCGGCGCGCAGGTCGGTGACGGTGATGTTGCGCACCGAGGCCCACCGCGGGCCGCGTTTCAGCCACGATATCAGCCGGGCTACCGCGTCCGGATCACCCTGGGCCATGACCTCGACGTCGCCGTCGGGCAGGTTGCGGACCTGCCCCACCACGCCCAGCTCCTGAGCGGTGTAGGCGCAGTGGTAGCGGAAGCCCACCCCCTGGACGGTGCCGTGGACCAGGACGTGAACGGTTCTTAATCGCGTGCCGGCCTCGCTCATGGTCCTATCGTCTCAGACTCAGGACCGGCCGGGGACTGCTGTGGACGGTTCAGGTCCGGTTCAGGACTGACCGCGTAGTCTTGCCGCCATGCGTATCGCCACCGTCAACGTCAATGGCATCCGGGCCGCCGCCCGTAAAGGCATGGGGGAGTGGCTCGCGTCCTCGGCCCCGACATCCTCCTGCTCCAGGAGGTCCGCGCCGACGAGCAGATCGCGGCCGATCTCCTGCCCGGCTACGAGGCCGCCATCTGGCCCTGCCGCGTCAAGGGGCGTGCCGGCGTGGGCGTCGCCGTACGCGAGGGCGGCCCCGCTGTCCTCGGCGAGCTGCGCTACGGCGTGGCGGCGCCCGGGACCGAGGAGCCCGACGTCGACCCGGGCCGCTGGCTCGAGGCCGACCTGACGCTCACCGGGCTCGACGGCGTCGAGCAGCTCACCGTCATCTCCGCCTATCTCCACTCCGGACAGCTCGGCACCGAGAAGATGGACCAGAAGTACGCCCACCTCGCGCTCGTCGATGCCCGCATGGCCGACCTCCTGGCCGCCAGCCGTGATGGCGGGCCCCAGGTCCCTGCGGCGGCGACCTCAACGTGGTGCGCCTGAGCGACATCAAGAACTGGAAGCCCAACTACAACAAGATCGCCGGCGTCATGGATGAGGAGATCGCCCACCTGGAGGGCTGGTTCGCTCCGGCTGGGTGGACGCCTCCGCGCCACCTCGTGGGGGACGAGGAGCAGGGCCCCTACACGTGGTGGTCCCAGCGCGGCAAGGCCTTCGACAACAACGCCGGCTGGAGGATCGACTACCAGGTCCTTACCCCCGCACTGGCTGAGCGGGCCCGCAGCGTATCCGTGGACCGGGCACCCGACTACGCCTCGCGCTGGTCCGACCACGCCCCGCTCGTCATCGAGTACAGCTGATCTCACTGGAGTACGGCTGAGCCCTGTGAGTACCATTGAAGCGGGCGCGCAGCGCGCTCGCCCCCGTGATCAGTAGCGGATGGCGTCGATCGGCCGGATGCGCGTGACCACGATCGCCGGGATGATCCTCGCCAGGGCACCGACGGCGGTGGCCGCGACTAGGCCGATGACGGCGGCCACCATGGGGAAGGGCGGCGTGTTGGTGACTGGGATGCCCAGGTACGCGGCCCAAGGCAGGGTGCGTATCCCGATGATCGCGATCCCGATGCCGACGATTCCGGCCACCACCGTGGCCACCACCGACTCCATCATGATGGAGAAGAAGATACGCTGGCTTGTGGTCTGAAGGAGCGCCGTACCCTCGATCTCGTGGATGCGCTGGCGCACCGTCACCAGCGCGATGTTGACCAGGCTCAGGGCGCCCAGGAGCATGACGAACACGCCCGCGGCCGTGACCACCTTGGTGAAGGTGCTCGCGCTGGAGCTCAGGCTGCCGCCGGAGAGGTTGTCGAGGCCTGCGTCGAGCCCTGGCCGAAGCGCGCGTCCAGGTCCTTCTGGCCAGGCTCGCCATCTCGCTTGGCGCCGCTCTTGCCGGCCCAGACCTCCAGGGTCGGGGGCCGGGCGATCGGCGTCCTTGGGCAGCCAGGTCTCGTAGGGCGTGTTGAGGGCGAAGGCGGTGACCGGCTGCGTGCACGGCAGGCCCGCGTCCTGCCCAGGGTCGCTGCTGCATCCGATGAGGGCGAGGTCCTCCGCCTCCAGCACGCCGACGATCGTGAAGGAGGTCTGCACGGGGGAGAAGGAGGTGATGGTGATCGGCTCGGTGAACTGCTGGATCCCCATAGCGTCGAGGAATCCCTGGGTGACGACCAGGCTCGGGGAGAGGTCGTCCTCGTCCTGCGCGGTGAACCAGCGTCCCTGGGCCACGGTCTTGTGGTGCAGCAGCCCGTAGCTCAGGCTCACGGTCTGGGTGGAGACGGAACGGGCGCTGTCGGGGAAGGAGAAACGCACGTTGAGGTGTAGGTGGTCGCCCAGGACGTCACCTCGTAGCGCTCGACGAAGTTGCTCATCGCCGCCGAGATCCTCGCGGAGGTGGCGGCGCTGGTGGTGCTGGTGTCCGAGCTGCCCCCACCGCTGCCTGCACCGCCGCCCGAGCCCGACGAGCCACCACTGCCCCCGGCGCCACCGGTGCTGCTGCCGCTGCTCGCGTCCGCGCTCGCCCCGGGAGCGTCGTCGGCCTGGAGCGCCTGACTCAGACCCTTGCCGGTGGGGTTGACGCTGATCGTCACCGTGCCCAGCCGGCCGTTGTACTCTCCCGCCGGCCTTGTTGATCGCGCTGACGGAGACCCGCCCCATGGCGATGACGAAGGTCATGGCGGCCACCGCGGCCGCCACGCCCACCAGGGACAGCAGGACTCGCAGCTTGCCGATGCGCAGCTGGGCCCAGGCCTCGACGATGGCACCGAAAGAATCCGGGTGAGAATCCCGTTCATGAGGCTCCTTCATGGCTGATGGGGGCGGGTGGGTCGGGAGAGACCGGAGGGGCGATGACCTCTCTGAACTCCTCGAGGCTGCCGACCTTTTGGCGCTTGACCGAGATCGGGGTGAGGACGCCGTGATCGAGGCGGTACTGCGTGTGGGCGCGGCCGGCCACGGCCAGGTCGTGGGTGATGATGATGAGGGCGGCGCCGTTCTCGGCGCACTGGCGCTCCAGGAGCTTCATGACCGAGTTGCCGGTGTCGACGTCGAGGGCACCGGTGGGCTCATCGGCCAGGATGACGCTGGGACGCCGGGACAGGGCCCGGGCAATGGCGACCCTCTGCTGCTCACCGCCCGAGAGGCGTGAGATGGGCGAGTCCACCTTATCTCCCAGGCCCACGGCCTCCAGCAGCTCGACCGCACGCGAGCTGCGGGTCCAGAAGGCCGTTCCGGTGTCGTACAGGAGCGGGGCGGCCACGTTCTCGGTGGTGCTCAGTCCTGGGATGAGGTTGAAGGACTGGAAGACGAAGCCGAAGGTCCGGCCCCCGCATGGGCCGCGGCTCTCACCGAGCCGGGAGGTGTCGGTGCCGCTCAGCGTGTAGTGACCCGACGTCGGCTTGTCGATGAGCCCCAGGATGTTGAGCAGGGTGGACTTGCCCGTTCCCGAGCGCCCCACGATGGCCACGTGCTCGCCGGGGGAGACGCTCAGGTCGACGCCGGTGAGGATCTCCAGCGGTGCGGAGTCGGGCACGGCGAAGGTACGGGTGATCCCCCGCAGCTCCAGCAGCCCGCTCACAGGATCTCCTTGCCGTCGGAGTCGTAGCAGGCGGAGTTGTCCTGCTCGCAGGTGTCCGGCGTCCCGGTGCGGCGCGTGTCCTGTTGGGCACGAACTGCAGGGAATCTTCTGGTCAGCCTTGAGGCCGGCGGTGACCTGGATGTTCGTGCCGTCGGTGATTCCCAGGGTCACGGCGGTCTTGACGGCCTGTGAGGCGTCCCCGGAGTCGGGAACCAGCCAGACGAAGCCCGAGCCGACCTTGCCCTCCACGGCGGTGACCGGAACCAGCAGGGTGTCGGAGGCGCTGCCCGCGTCGACGCTGATGGTGGCCGGCATGCCGGCGAAGACCTTCTGGTCTGCGGGCACCGAGCAACGCATCTCCACGCTGGTGCCGTCCCCGGAGGTGGTCGTCGTCGAGCCGTCCCCGCCGGTGGTCGTGGAGGTGGTGGACTTCGTGCCGACCTTGAGATTGCTGCACTGGAAGGGGGCTGGACCTCCCTCCAGCGTCAGGGTCGCGGCGGTGGGGGCGTTGGTGAGCCGGTACTGCTGGGGAGGCGTTGACGGTGCCGGTGGCCGAGTAGGTGGAGGGCGTGATCGTGGCCACGACCACGCCGACGCCGGTCTCCTGCTGCTTGATGACCTTGGGGGTCACCGTGCCGCTGACGGGCGCGTAGATCGTGGACCAGGTGACCTTGTCCGCCACCGGTGTCTGGGTGACGTTGCCCTCCTCATCGGTCCTGGTCACCGGGCTCTGGGACTCGGAGTGCTTGATGTAGAGCAGCGGCTCTCCGGCGCTGACCAGCGTGTCCTTTTCCACGGCCACCGAGTCCACCACCCCGGCCAGGTCGGCCTGGACGTCGACGGCGGCGTCCTGGACGATGCGGCCCTTGACCTCGACCGTGTTGGAGATGCTGCCGGTGGTCACGGCGACGGTCTTGACGTTGGCGGCGTAACCGGGGGAGATGTCGGCGGTGGCGCCCTCGTTCTGCGAGGGGAAGAAGGCGATCTTCACCAGGGCGACGGCGACGATCACCGCGATGAGGGTCTTGAGGGCGGGCCAGACGAAGCGCTTCACGGCGTCCTCCATGATGACAACGGAACCAGAACCGGGGATAGGGAGCCCCGTGTCCCGGGTTAATACGGTCAGAGGCTATGGCAGAGGCGCTTGTCTGACCTCATCCTGGAGGAGGAATGGCTGAAAACCCTCTCCAACCTTGGTTGGAGAGGGCTGAGTACCGTCAGGTACGCGTGTGAGTCAGCGGTGATGCGCGGTTCAGGCGAGTCGACCGGCTGGGGCGGCGGGAACCGCGTCGAGGAAGGCCGGCGGGTTGAATCCCTCGCGCTCGTAGGCGTCCGCGACGGCCGCGGCCACGTCGTGGACGCATCGGCGTCCACCAGGGCGATCGCCGAGCCGCCGAATCCTCCGCCGGTCATGCGGGCTCCGTGGGCGCGGGCGGCGCGAGCCGCCTCCACGGCCACGTCCAGCTCGGGGCAGGTGCACTCGTAGTCCACGCGCAGCGACTCGTGCGAGGCGTCCATGAGCTCGCCCACCGCGGCGAGCTTCTGGCCGCGCAGGGGGCGCCCGTCCTGGAGGAGCTCGACCAGTCTGCGGGTGCGGTCGATCTCGGTGACCACGTGGCGGGTGCGCTTGACCAGCTCTTCGGCCTCTCCGGCGTCCTGGACGTCGGCGCTTGCGGCCAGGCGCTCCAGGGCGGCTGGCAGGTCCTCGATCGCGATGTCCGCCAAGAGGTCGACGCCGAGGACCTGGGCGGCGCGCTCGCAGGCGGACCTCCTGGCCCCGTACTGGCCGTCGTCTAGGGAGTGCTTGGCCTTGGTGTCGATGACCAGCAGGGCCAGGTCGTCGGCGGCCAGGTCGAAGGGGACGTGGGTCACCGAGCCGTCGCGGCAGTCCAGCTCCAGGGCGTGGCCCTCGCGGCAGCGCAGGGAGGCCGACTGGTCCATGCCGCCGGTGGGGGCCCCGGCCATCTCGTTCTCGGTGCGCACGCAGTTGGTCACCAGGCGGGCGCGCCCGGCGTCGTTGGGCTCCTCGGGCGTGCCGGCCAGGCCCAGGGCCGCGACCTCGTCGATGGCGACGGCCGCCGAGCACTCCAGGGCCGCCGAGGAGGACAGTCCGCCTCCCAGGGGCACGCAGGAGACGAGGGCGGCGTCGAAGCCGGGCAGGTTCTCGAACCCGTCGCGCTCCAGGGCCCAGGCGACGCCGGCGATGTAGGAGGCCCAGTGCGCCACCTCGCCGGGGGTCCCCTTGGGACCGATCGTGTCGAGGTCCATGACATCGACCTTCTCCCGGGTCTGGGGGGAGACCAGGCGCACGACGCGGTCATCGCGGCGTCGCAGCGCCAGGTGCGCCCGGTGGGGCAGAGCGATCGGCAGGGCCAGGCCGCCGTTGTAGTCGGTGTGCTCGCCGATGATGTTGACGCGCCCGGGGGCGTACCAGACGCCGTCGGGCTCGGCCTCGAAGACTTCGCGGAACAGGGCGGTCGCGGCCTCGACGCCCTCCTGAGGGCTCATGGCAGGGGCGAAGACGGGAGCATCGTTGGTCATCGTGGTCTCCTGTAGTGAGTTGTGCGTTGGGTGAGTGGTGGAGTGCTGTCGAGGACAAGGAGTGGCTGGGATCAGGTCGCGATCGTCAGCCGGGTGCCGGCCTGCTGGAGGGCGGCGACGGTGCCGTCGTCGGGCTCGGCGTCGGTCACCAGGACCCCGATGTCCCGGGTGGCGCAGAAGGACCGCAGCCCTAGGACCCCCCACTTGGAGGAGTCCAGGGTGGCCACCACCGTGCGCCCGGCGGCGACGAGCGCCTGGTTGGCGGAGGCCTCCAGGAGGTTGGGGTCATGAGCCCGCCCTCGGGGTGAAGCCTGGGCGCCCAGGAAGACCCACTCCACGCGCATCGTGCGCAGTGCGTCGACGGCCACCAGTCCCACCAGGGCGTTCGACGGCGTGCGCTCGCCCCCGGTGACCACCACCGTGGGGGCGTCGCGGTTCTCTGCGCGGGCGACGTCGGCGGCGTCGAAGAGCACCTGCGCGGCGGGCAGCGAGTTCGTGATGACGGTCAAGGTGGGGAAGTGCTCCAGCTCGGTCAGGGCCTGGGCGAGCGCCAGGGTGGTGGTCCCGGGCCGACAGTGCCAGGGAGTCCCCGGGCCGCACCATGGCGGCCGCAGCCTGCGCCGATGCGGCGCTGGCGTCCAGGTTGAGGGTGGACTTGGCGGTGAAGCGGGGCTCGAGGGTGGTGGGGCCGGCCGCCACCGCTCCGCCGTGGACGCGCTCGACCAGGCCCTGCGTGACGAGCTCGAGTGATGTCGCGGCGCACGGTCATCTCCGAGATCCCCAGCTCCTCGACGACGTCGGCCACGCGGACGCCGCCGGTGGTCGCGACTCGCTCCAGGATGTGCTCCTGACGCTGGCGGGCGAGCATCGGGGCCGGACGGGAGGATCCGGCGGCGGAGGCTGAGAGGCCGGGCTGCATGGGGCCAGTCTGCCAGACCTCGCCACCGAAAACACCATGTCCGCACGTTCCCGCACAGAGTCACTGCAGACCGGATGGTGGTAGTTCACATTTCCAGCCAGTCGGTCGGCCATGGCGGAGACTTGTCCTGCTCGCGCGGCACTCCCGGCTGGGACGTGGGCGGTGCGGCGCGGTAGTGTGTCCAGGTAGCCCTCAGGACACTCGTTCGTCCTGACGCAGGATCACCTATCAGCCATCCGTCCCGTAGGAGCTCAGGAGCCATGCAGATCCCCGCACCCGACGCGCACCAGTGCGTCATCGGTGTGGCCATCGCCCTGCCCCCTCACTATGCCGCTCAGGTGCGGGCGGTGCGGGAGGCTGCCGGAGACCCTCTGGCCGAGGTCGTCCCACTCCATATCACTCTGCTGCCCCCCACGGCCGTCGACGTCGACTCACTCGACGATGTCATGCGTCACCTGCGTCACGTGGCCGCCGCGACGCAGCCTTCGACGCACCTCGACGAGGTCGGAACCTTCAGGCCCGTCAGTCCGGTGGTCTCACCTCGATCTGCGCAGCGGCGCCGAGGAGTGCGACCGCCTCCAGGAGCGTGTACGTGACCGCCGGGGCCCCCTGGCCCGGTCGCTCAGCTTCCCCTTCCATCCGCACGTGACGCTGGCCCACGAGGTGGCCGATGAAGGCCTCGACACGGCCGCCAGGAAGGGGGTGGAGCTGACCATGGACTTCACCGTCACCAAGCTCCACCTCTACCGCCACCTCGGCCGGCCCGGCCAGTCCAGTCAGCCCGGGCGGTTCACTCATCGCGACCGGAACGACGGGCCCGATGCCGCCGGAGGCTGGGAGGTTGCCGCCGTCTCGCCTTCGAGGCTCGCTTGTGCCCACCGTCCCTGAGGGCGGCTGACGCCAATGGGGCGACTGGAGTACCCTGCCTCGGCGCCTGAGACGACTCCCGTGGTCTCTGGTGTGATCGAGCGGGTCAAGGCGCTGCTGGCGGCCGGGCGGCGCACGCGGGTGGACGGGCCCTGATCCGTTACGGCACGGCGCGCGGTGCTCTCATGGCCGGCGGGATCGCTTACACCGCCATGTTCTCGGTCTTCGCGGTGCTGGTCATCGGCGTGAGCCTGCTCATGGCGATGCTCGGCAATCACCCCACCATCCGCGCGGCTGTTGTCGACTCGATCAACTCCATGCTGCCCGGCGTCGTCGACGCCGGTAACGGCCGGGGGCTGGTGTCGGTGGACCAGCTGACACTCACCTCCGCGCTCAACCTGGGGTCCGTGGTGGCGGCGGGAGCGCTCATCTACTCGGTCATCAGCCTCATGGGCACTCTCAAGATCGCGCTGCGCGCCATGTTCGGGCTGGTCAACCCCGTGATGAGGCCGGTGTTCGGGCAACTGGCGAATGCCGCCGGCTTCCTCGTCATCGTGGCCGGAGTGCTGGTGACGGCCGTCGCCTCGGTAGTGACGACGACGCTGTCGGGCAGTGTGGGGCGGGCCCTGGGCATGCCGGAGTCCCTGACCGGAACCGGGGCCTGGTTGGTGACGCTCCTCATCTCCTTCCTCATCGATACCGGTGTCCTGGCACTCCTCATCACCATCTGTGGGATCCGTCCGCCCCGACGTGATCTGGCGCTGGGCTGCATGCTGGGGGCCTTCGCGCTCGGTGTGCTGCGCCAGGTGGGCACCGGTGCGGTCGGCTCGGTGGCGCGTAACCCGGTCCTGGCCTCCTTCGCCGCCATCGCCGTCCTCGTCCTGTGGCTGCACCTGACCAGCCGCGTCGTGCTGCTCATGGCGGCCTGGATGGCCAACCCGCCGCTGCCTCGCGACGTCGACCACCCCGACGAGGTCCACGCCCACGAGCGCCCCAACTACGTGACGCTCTCCGTACCCGAGACCCTGGCCTGGCCCCGCCAGTCCATCACCGGCAGCCTCGAGGCGGATCCGACGGCGCACCCCGACTACGTCCCCCCGGTGCCGATCCCCTGAAGAACTGGCTAAGACTCTCTCGCGGGCGGTTGCGTTCTCGCATAGTTTGCCGGAACTTCCGCAAAACGTCCTCGGTGCTGAGCGGGTGCAGCGCCTGCGGTTTTCTCCCTGACGAACGCCAGAACGCCTGAGAGGATAGCGGTCCTCTCGGTGTGCGTGCAAAGGCAGAGGCCGTGATCGCCTGATTCCTTCGCCGATGTCTTCTCAATCTACGGTCGCGAAATAACAGTGCGCACTCATGTCTGAAACTGGTGATGTTGACGAAGAATCGAGCCGTCGATTGGGTGAGGTGCTCCGGGTCGCGGCGCGTTCGGGGAGGCCGGGACGATAGCCTGTTCCGGTGACTGACACTCCTGCTAACCCCTGGCGGCTCCACTCGGGCCGCGCATCCCTGCGGCTCGGGGTCCCTCAGATGGCTCGGTCCCGGCCATTCCGCCATCATCCTCGCCGGCGTGCATGGGCACCCGCTGTGGGCGCTCAGCCGCCGCCACCGCCCCAGTTCCTCCTCGACCTCACCGGGGCCGGCCCATAGCCTCCTGCAGGACACCGTCGAGCGTCTGGCCCCAGTGACCGCGACCACGACGGTCGTCACCGGCGTCGCCCACATCGCCGCCGTCGCCGACCAGCTCGCAGGTCCGCGCGAGAACCTCCTGGCCGAGCCGTCCCGCGCGACTCCGTGGCGGCCATTGGCCGGGCCGCCCGCCGTCATCGCCCACCGTCACGGACGACGCCGTCGTCGGCTCCTTCGCCGCCGACCACGGTGACCGACCGGACCGCCTTCGCCGGTGCCGTGCGCCAGGCCGCCTCCTGGCCGAGCAGGGGCTGGTGGTCACCATCGGGATCGAGGCCACCGGACCCTCGACCGCCTTCAGCTACATCACGCCGGAGACCCCACCGACGTGCCCGGCGCCCCCGACGGGCGCAGGGTCCTGCGCTTCCCGAAGCCCGACGCCGACACCGCCGCCGCCTATCTGGCCACCGGCGACTACCGCTGGAACGCCGGCATGTTCGTGGTCCGCGCGGGCGTGCTCCTGGACCATCTGGCCGAGCTCAGGCCGCAGCTGGCGGCCGGCATCGAGGCCATCGCCGCGGCCTGGGACGTCCCCGAGCGCGAGAGGTCTGGCCGAGCGCTGGCCCCTGGAGAGAAGATCGCATCGACCCGCCATCGCCGAGCTCGTGGCCGCCGCCGGGGAGGGCCACCGTGCCGGTCTCCATGGGGTGGAACGACGTCGGCGGCTTGACGCCTCACCGAGCTCATCGCCCCCCGCGGCGAGGGCCCGGCGGCCGGGGCCGGCGTGCTCGACAGCGTCGACAGTGCTGATGGTGCTGATGGTGCTGAAACCGTTGACGGCTCAGCTCCCGAGGCCCCTCGGGCCGATGTCCGGGTGGTCGGCTCCGACGGTGCCCTCATCGCCTCCACGTCCGGACGCACGGTGGTGCTGCTGGGCGTGCCGGGTGCCGTCGTCGTCGACACACCTGACGCCCTCCTGGTCACCACGCCCGAGCACGCCCAGGGCGTCAAGGGCGTCGTCGACGCCCTGAGAGCGGCCGGGCGCGAGGACCTGCTCTAGCGATCCCCATCGGCCTGAGAGTCACAGGCCCGCGGCCTCCGAAGGCCCGGCGCCGGGAGAAGAGACACTCCGGTGCCGGGCCCAACGTCGCGGAACAGGACGGTCGCGAGCCGGCCCTGCGTGGATCGTATGGTGTTAAAATCACATTTTTTCGCATATGCTTGAAAACTGGTCGTGCCACCTGCCGCACGCGAGAACCACGGAGGTTTCCATGAAGAAGGCTTGCTCCGCGATGACGCTCGGCGCAGCTCTGGCCCTGGTCCTGTGCGCCTGCGGACGCCAGCGCGCGCAGCGGCCCACCCGCAACCTGGAGGGCGCCAGGACTTTCACCGCCTGCATGCTCTCCGACGAGGGCGGATTCGACGACCACCTTCAACGAGTCCGGCAAGAAAGGGCCTTGACCGGGCCGGCAAGGAGCTGGGGTCAAGACCGTCGCCGTGCGAGTCGGAGAACTCGGGCCGACTACGCCACCAACATTCACGCGCTCATCCAGCAGAACCGCTAAGCTCGTCATCGGCGTCGGTTTCAACATCGCCGCCGACCTGACCGAGTCGGCCAAAGGCCAACCCCTGACATCCAGTTCGCCTCATCGACGCCTCCTTCATCGGAGCCGATGGGCGGCCAGCCACCCTGCCCAACGCCGCCGCTGCTGCTGTTCAAGACGGCCGCGGCCGCCTACCTGGCCGGATCACGCCGCCGTGGCACCTCCCAGATCGGGGTGCCGGTGGGGCGCCTGCAGCAGCCCCTGCCCACCGTCCAGATCTTCGGGCAGCTTCCGCCAGGCGTGGCCCGCCAACGAGGACACCGGCGCCTTTCGTTCAGGTCAAGGCTGACACCACCACCAGCAAGGGCGGGTCCCTTCGTCGGCAACTTCTCCCGACGCAGCCAAGGGCGGCAGTACCGAGCAGTTTCATCTCCAGGGGCTGACGTCATCATGCCCGTGGCCGGTCCTGTCGGCCAGGGCACGCCGTCCACCGTCAAGCAGAGGAACGCCGCCGGCGCGCCAACGCCATCATCCGTCGACTCCGACGAGGCATCTCCCCAGCGAAGGCTCCATCATCATGACCTCCGTGGTCAGAGATCGGCGACTCGGTCTACGGCACCGTTAAGGGCGCCTCCGAGCGCAGGTTCTCCGCCGGCCCCACATCGGCACCCTCAGGGCACCAAGGAGTGGCTGCCGCTTCCACGACCGACTCCGGGTGCGAGCCGTCAAAGGCCATCGGATCGAGGAGCTGCGCAATCGGATCATCGACCTTGGAACTCCTCGACGTCTCTCGACCCCTACGGCTCCTGGGCTGCACACCGCCTACGTCACAGAAGTCTCGCCGCCACCGGAAGCGAGGTCTGTTGCAACGAAGCTGATTGCGCGGGATCACACGAAGGCCTTCGGGCCGGCCGTGGCCCAACGGCCGCATCGACCTGACCGTCGAGCCCGGCCAGATCCACGCCCTCCCTGGGCAGAGAACGGCGCGGCAAGTCCACACTCGCGAACGTCCTCCTGAACGGCCCTACCAGCCCGACGCCGACAGATCCTCATCGACGGCGAGCCCGTGGCCTTCTCCGCCAGGCGACGCCGTAGACGCCGCATCGGCATAGGTCCACCAGCACTTCATGCTCGTGCCCCGTCTGCACCGTGGCCGGTCCGTCGCCCGAGCATGGGCCGGTCGGGCCGCTGCGCGCGGAGGCAGCATCGACACGGTGCCGCCGCGGTCAAGGTCACAGATCTCCCGCCGCTTCGGCTTCGACGTGCTGACCCGCCCTCATCGAGGACCTGCCCGTCGGCGTCCAGCGGCGCGTGGAGACCATCAAGGCCCTGGCCCGCGACGCGCCAAGGTCCTCATCCTCGGCGAGCCCACCGCCGCCCTCACGCAGGAGACCGATGGGCTCCTATCGCTTCCTCCATGCGCGAGCCCGGCGACCGCCGGCACACTCGATCGCCCTACATCACCCAATGCGCTGCGCGAGATCCGCGAAGTGGCCGACGCTGTCACTGTCATCCCGTCGCGGCTGCGTCGTCGGCACCGCTGGGCCCACCGCCCGCGGGCCGACCGCGCCACATGGTCGGCCACGACGTCTCCCTCACCGTGGACCGAAGCCCCGGCCGAGGCCGGCGAGGCCCTGACCCTGAGCGGCGTCACCGGCATCGAGGGACGGCACCGTCCTGCTCGACGACGTCGACCTGCGCAGCGTGCGCGCCGGTGATCCTCGCCGCCTCCGCGGGCGACCAGAGCATGACGGGCAGACCGAGGCGTGGGCGAGGTCATCCTCAGGCCATGCCCGCCGACCACCGGCAGCATCGCCTTCGGCGGCCACTGATCGTCACCCGGCCACAGGGTGCGCCGCCGACTGCGCTCCAGACCTCGGCTTTCCGTCCCGAGGACCGCTCCACCGGCGCGCATGATCGCCGAGCTCTCCGTCGCCGAGAGCGCTGGTCCCTGGACCGGCTACGGCGGCTCTGCCCTGCCAGGGAACGGTCACTGTACCCAACGCGCGTACGCGCGAGCGCCCACCGGATGCGCGAGTTCACGGTACGCGTCACCGACGTCGCATGACGCCATCTCGGCTCCTCAGGAGACGGCGACCAGGCGCTGGCCATCACTTGCCGTGAGGCTCTCGCTCAAGGTCCTCCTCGCCTCCCAGCTCACACGCGGCCTGGACGTCGGCTCCATCGAGTTCGTCCACCAGCGCATCGTCGCCGAGCAGTGACACCGGGCACCCACGCGTCGTCATCATCTCCTCCGGGCTCCGGCATGAGACCACGCTGGCCGACCGGATCGCCGTCATGTACTGCCGGGCCGGATCGTCGGCACCGTCCGCCGGCACCGCCCGCGACGCCCTGGGCTCCCGCGATGGCCGTAGCGCGCGCTGGAGCACGGCCCTCGACCCGCGAGCAGCCAGCGATGAGTACACGTCCACCGGCTCCGGCCTGCAGCGACGTCTGCGTCATGCGGACCCGCCCACCGCGCCCACCGACCGCACGAGCGGCCAGTCAGCCGGCGGCACGCCCTGCTGCGGCAGGTCGCCCTCCTCACCCGCCAAAGTCGTCGGGCTGCTCGCGATCCTGGCCGCCCTCATCCTGTCCTCGATCCTCATCCTCGGCCCGTTGACTCCAGGTGCGCTACCGCCGGCTACCTCCTCTAGCCGTCCCGGCGACTTCTCCATGCCACCGGATCCACTCTAGGCAGACGACGGCTCCCTGCTGGCAGCGGCGCTATCTTCGACTGGCGTGCCACACCACAGGCGTGCGCAAAGATCCACGCCCCATCACTTAAACGACACCCCTCACCAACGCCACCCCGCTCATCATCGCGAGAGCTCGGCATCGCGGTTGCCTTCCCGCGCCAGCCTGTTCAGCATCGGTGGCCAGGGGCAGAGCGATCCTCAGGGCGATCACGGCCCTGCTACGCGGGTGCATCGCCTGGAACCCGCCGCCGCCGGTGGCCCCCACCTGCTCGTGGCCGTTGTCAGGAGCGGCCCCAGGAGGACTGGATGTCGAGGGCACGCATCGCCTGGCGATCTCAAGGCCACGCACCGCCAGCAGTCATCGTGACGAGTCATGCTCCACGCCAGTCGCCGCCCACCTGCTGCTCCCCCAGGTGCTCAGCCCTCAGGCAGCTCAGCAGGGAGGGACCATGCCAACCGTGCTCGCGTGGCCCGGCTCCGCCCAGTCACCCCTCGCCGGCCAGCTCACCCGCCTCCACGCCGGCTTCCTCCCGGCCCTGCCTGCTGGTGCCGCGGTCGTGGTGGCTCGCGCGCGCGCTCCCGCGACGCTGCAGCGCTGCACCACGCCCTCAACGCACGAGGCCGCTCGCACCTGCCGGTATAGGCGTGCGCCCTGGGTGACGAGGCCTGGTCGCCAGTGATCTCCGGCGCCCTGTGCAGGCTGGCCGCCACGGCGCCGGTCCTGACACACCAGAAGAGCATGGACAGGTCCGTCGGTAGGAACCATCGGCCAGACGCCATCACGGGTGGCGCCTGCGCCGCTCAGCCCGTCGACCGTACTGGCCGCCTCGCTCTTCGAAGGCTGCTGCGCCGGCGGCACCGCCGCGCAGGCCCGCACCGAAACCCACATCAAGATCGCTACAGTCACACGAGTCCACGATCACAGTGTTGCGTTCATCGCTTTTGCTGCCGCCTCTGGTCCGCCCATCACCTTCCGGCTCCCGGGAGCGCGAAGCTCGGGGTGGCGCCGCGATCACCTCCCGCCTCAGTCCCGGCCGCGGCTCCGGCTACGCGGCCGCCCGCGGCCGCTCACGCCGCACGAAGAAGGAGAGCACAGAGCCGCGGCGTCCTCCACGCTTCCAGCCCGCGCCAGCCGAGCCCAGCCGCTTGAAGCCTTCCTCCCGCCTCGACGCAGTGGAGCCCGCCAGACCTCCAGATCCCGCTCACCGGCGTTGCTGCGCCCTCGCCAGGGGACTCATGCAGCGAGTGCCCGGCGCCCCACGGCTCGACCTGCCTTCAACCTCACGCGCCTCCGGCCTCTTTCTTTTCGGCTCAGAGCGCGCGCTCAACGCCCGCCTGTCATCCTCAGTCGCGGCCGGGACCGTCGTCAGCCGCCACCGCCGTCGCCTTCCACCCGGGCGCGTCGCAGCAGGATCCTCCGACACTGGGTCACCGTCCTCATCGGCATCGGATTCGTCATCGCCTTCCTGGCGTGGGCCGGAAGATTTGTCGCGGGCGCAACGCGCGGCAACATCCTGGTACTGACCATCCTGTCCTCCGCGCTGGGACTGAGCGTCTCGTCTACGGGTCGCTGGCCGGGATCATCAGAGCGCTCGCAAGGCGCATCAACACATCGCCGTCGAGCACGGCCTGGGCGCGGCCTTCCTGGGCGCTGTCGTCGCTCTCGCCTGCTCCAGCCCGCATGCCGGTGGACTCGTGTCCGCACCCGTGCCGGAGTCCTCGTACGGCGCTCCTGCTGGCCCTGTTCAGCCCTGCGCTACCCGGGTCAAACGGATCGTCGTCGGCGTCGTCCTCAACGTCCTGGTCTCGGGACTGACCGGTTTCCTGTTCTCCACCTTCCTGTCCTCCAGCCCCAGCCTCAACCGGGCCCTGCGCCTGCCCACCCTGGCGGTGCCGGTCCTGTCCCGGATCCCTCTCATCGGGCCGGTCCTCTTCCAGCAGACGATCCTCGTCTACCCTCACCCTGTACCCCGCCGGCGTGGCGATCCTGTCCTACATGCTCTTCGCCCCGCTGGGGGCTGCGGCTGCGAGCCTGCGGCGAGCACAGGCCGCCGACACCGTCGGCATCAAGGTGATGCGCACCCGCGTGGCCAACCTCGCCCTGGCCGGGGCGCTGGCGGGACTGGGCGGTGCCTTTGCCACCGTCGGCTCGGGTCTGTCCTTCGACAACGACATGACCGCCGGCAGCGGATACATCGCCCTGGCCGCCTGAGTCCTGGGCGCCTGGCGGCCCTGGGATCACTGGGCGCGGCGGTGCTCTTCGCCACCTCCGTGGCCCAGACCTTGCCCGGTCATCGGCAGTTCCGTCTCCACCCGACATCATCTCCATGATCCCCTACATCGTCACGATCCTGGCGGTGGCCGGCTTCGTGGGCAAGGTACGCGCGCCCGCCGACCGAGTGCCCTACCCGTGACCAGTCCCGCCGGCGCCCCGGAGAGCGGGGCAGTGAATCCAGCCGTGGCCCCATCTGTCGCCCCCGCCGCCCTGACCGACGTCGACTGGCAGAACCTGCACGACCTCGCCATCGAGGCCATGACTCACGCCTACGCGCTCCCGCTTCAAGGTCGGTGCCGCCGCCCTGGTCGATGACGGCCGTCTCGTCTCGAGGCTGCAACGTGGAGAACGCCGGCGGCGGCGTCGCGCTGTGCGCCGAGTGCGATCTCGTCTCCGAGCTCATCCGCACCGGGGCCGGGCGCCTGGTTGCCTTCGCCTGCGTGGACGCCCACGGCCGGGCCTGCGCACCGTGCGGGCGCTGCCGCCAGCTCCTAGGCGAGCACGCCGCCGACGGTATGGTGCTGGCCATGCCCTCGGGAATGATGTCCATCGACGAGGTCCTGCCCGACCGCTTCACCGCCGCCGACGTCGAACGCGTCGTCGGTCAGCACAACTGACGGAGTTGCCGACTCATGAAGCAGCCGTCGAGCACAGATGAGGAGAGCCCGTGACTCGTTCCCGCCACCCGCTGGCCGTCGAGCCTTCGACGCCGTCGATGTCATCGCTTCCAAGCGCGATGGCGCCGCCCCGACCGACGCCCAGATCGACTGGGTCGTGGGACGCCACACCCGCGGCGCTCGTCGCCGAGGACAGATGAGCTCCCGGCCATGGCCATCTACCTGCGCGGCATGAGCCGGGCCGAGATCGCCCGCTGGACCAGTGCCATGATCGACTCCGGGGAACGCGCGGACTTCTCCGGACTGCCCCGCCCCACGGCGGACAAGCACTCCACCGGGGGAGTGGGGGACAAGATCACCCTGCCTGGCGCCCTGTGCGCCGTCGTCGGTGTGAGCGTCCCCGGCTCTCCGGGCGCGGGCTGGGGCACACCGGCGGGACCCCTGGACAAGCTGGAGTCCATTCCCGGCTGGCGGGCCGACCTCAGCAACGAGGAGATCCTGGCGATGCTCGACGCCGGCGGCCCCGGTGCCGTCATCTGCGCCGCCGGGGAGGGCCTCGCCCCCGCCGACAAGCGCCTCTACGCCCTGCGCGACACCACCGCCACCGTTTCGCGTCCCGCTCATCGCCTCCTCGATCATGTCCAAGAAGATCGCCGAGGCACCGGAGCGCTCATGTCCTGGACGTCAAGGTCTGTTCGGGCGCCTTCGCGAAGGAGCTCGACCAGGCCCGCGAGCTCGCCTCCACCATGGTGGCCCTGGGCACCGATGCCGGCGTCACCACCCGGGCCCTGCTCACCGATATGTCCACCCCGCTCGGGCTCACCGCCGGCAACGCCCTCGAGGTCGCCGAGACCCTCGAGGTACTCGCAGGCGGGGGACCGTCCGACGTCGTCGATCTCACCGTCGCCCTGGCACTGGAGATGTGCGCCGCCGCCGGTAGGCCCGTGGGGGAGGACCAGGCCCGCGATGCCCTGGCCGACGGGCGCGCCATGGACGTCTGGCGAGACATGGTCCGCCGCCAGGGAGGGGACCCGGACGCGCCCCTGCCCCAGGCGTCCGAGACCGAGGCCGTCACCGCCCCGGCCGACGGCGTCCTCACCACCCTGGACGCCCTCGCCGTCGGGGTGGCGGCCTGGCGCCTCGGGGCCGGGCGCGCCCTGCAAGGAGGACCCGGTCCAGGCCGTCGCCGGCGTCACCATGCACGCCAAGCCCGGGGACCCGGTTCGCGCCGGCCAGCCGCTGCTCACTCTGCACACCGCCACCCCCGAGCGCTTCGCCCGCGCTCGGGAGGCGCTCGCGGGCGGCATCGTCATCTCCCAGGACGGATCCCCGGAGGCCGCTGACGCCGCCGCCCGCCGTGAGCGCCGCGTCGTCCTGGAGCGGATCGGATGACCTGGAAGACAGGGCCCACTCGACCGGGCCCGGGATCGTGGCGCGTGTCGTCAACTCCCGGCTACGGGTGGGGCGCCCGATCCGGCAGGCCAAGCCGTCACCTTGACTCAGACGGACGGAACCACCTGCGGGCCCACCTGCCTCCTGGCCGCCCGCCTGCTCCTGGCACCCTCAGAGCGCTGGGCCCTCACGGGTGAGTTCACCTGGGAGGAGGCTGCGTCGTCGAGCCCGGCCGGGAGGAAAGAGACTGGATACTCTTCTGTCCTCGCCAGCAGCTGCGTATCCAACGGGCCATGAATGTCCGTGGCTTTCGGGCAGCCCTGGCCGAGGGGCGCCTCGCTCCACGCCTGGTCCAGTCGCCCGGCAGATGACCGATCGCGAGCGCCTGCGCACCGGGCAGCGGGTGCCATCGCTACATCGTGAGGTGGGTGAGTGACACTGGCCCCGCCTGGGGGCGCAGGTCGCCTGATCCGTGAGGTGCTGGCCGGTGGGCCCGGTCCTCCTGGTCACCGGCAGTCCGCTCGTCCTCGATCGCGACGCTGCACCTGGGACTGCTCGGGGAACTCGGCTGCGTACCGCAGCTGGGCCCGGCCGTTCTGCCACTACGTCCTGGCCCCTGCCCTGGCAGACCGTCGAGCAGGACGACCCCGGTGAGGGAAACGCGCACATCTACGGAGCCCTCCAGCGGATCGGTGCGGGCCCTCGACCTGACCGCCCCGCGCGATCCGCACCGCCCCGGCCCCCGCAGAGCTCGGTGGCTGGCCCGCGTCCTCGCCGTCATCGCGCACGGAAACTGACCAGCAGAGTATTATCCTCGACTCAAGGGGTGGGAAAAGGTTTCGCTGTCCTGAAAGGTGGTGCGTGTTCTCTTTATCCGCGCCGGAAGCGGCGCTTGTCCTCGCTTGTATGTTGCAGGTGTGGTCTCAGCGCTGTACGTCTTTGTCGAGTGCAAGAGGAGTTCGTAGCACTGTGGTGCTATTGCGCGCCTTCTCCCTTCCAGTTCTGGGGTCGGTGATTGCCGTAGTGATCGCGGTTGCAAGGGTGCGAAACGGGCGCGCCAGCTCGCGTTCTGGTGAAGGCAGTCCATGACGAGAACCAGTGATGTGGAGTGATATCTATGTCGATACAACGAGCCGTGCCGCTCATCACTGTGAGCGATCTTGATGCCGCCATCGAGGCATACCGTCGCATCACCGGCATGGAGGTGATCATGAATCATGGTTGGATTGCAACCCTGTCTCCGCCAGGAGATCGTTCTGTTCAAATCAGTTTGATCACTTCTGATCCCACTGCTTCTGTCAATCCGTCTGTCTCCGTTGAGGTGGATGATCTGGATGGCGCGTATAGGATTGCTCGGGAGAGCGGGTGGGAGATCGTGCATGATCTCGCTGTGGAAGAGTGGGGGTGCGTCAGTTTCTTCTTTCAGGATGCTGATGGAAACATCATCAACGTCCTTTCTCATCTGTGATTCCAGCGTCGATGGTGTGTCGCGTGGTTGGTTATTACCCGGCTAAGGCAGGTCGGTCCATGATGGGGTGAACGCTCTCGAAAGGAACCCCATGATCACGCGCGCCAAGATCGCCTCCCTCATCGACCACACCCTTCTCAAGCCCGAGGCCACCGCTGCTCAGGTCGACGCGCTCGTCGCCGAGGCCGCCGCCCTGGGCGCCTACAGCGTGTGCATCTCCCCGAGCCTCCTCCCGCTGAACCTGCCTGCCGGTCTGCATCTGGCCACGGTCTGCGGCTTCCCTCCAGGCTCACGCCACCTCCGTCAAGGCCGCTGAGGGCCGCCGACGCCTGCTGCCAAAGGGGCCGAGGAGGTCGACATGGTCGTCAACCTCCGCCTCGTCAAGGAAGGTGACTCTCGACGCTGCTCGAGGCTGACATCCGCGGCGTGCGAGAGGCCTGCCGGGGCGCCCTCCTCAAGGTCATCATCGAGTCCGCCGCTCTCACCGATGAGTGAGATCGTCGCCACCTGCCGCGCGCGCCGCCGAGGTCGCCGAGCCGACTTCATCAAGACCTCCACCGGCTTCCACCCCGCCGGCGGGCCTCCACCCACGCCGTCGCCCTCCATGCGCGCGCCACCGTCGGAGACCGTCTCGGCGTCGAGGCCTCCGGCGGCATCCGCACTGCCGCCGACGCCTCGCCATGGTCGAGGCAGGTGCCAATCGTCTGGGGCTGTCCGCCACTGCCGCTGTCCTGGAGGGGCTGGACGACTGAGGAGTCCGTGTCTCGCTGAGAACCACTGACGGGCCCAGCGTCACCGCCGGGCCCGTGCTGTGCGCGCAGAGTGCGTCAGGAAGAGTGCCTCAACTTGCAAGGTTTCGGGTGCACGAAACTGATACTCGGCGCTGATGAGAACCGTCCCCACTATGAGTCGCCGCAGCGCCGCGGCGCTCGCCTGCCTCGCCCTGTCCCTTCCGACCCTGGTGGCCTGCGGTCGCAGCTCCACCTCGTCCGATGAGTCAGGTACGGTCAAGGCTGTCGCCTCCACCCACCCAGATCTGCGACACATCACCCAGCTCGCCACCGGAGACGCCTCCAGCGACCTCTCCTTCGACCGCACCGGAGCCGATGGCAAGACCCAGCACTTCGGCGCCGACGCCGCCAAGGCCAAGTCCCGCCTCAAGCTCACCTGCCTGCTCGCCCCCAACGCCTCGGCGCACGAGCACGACATGACCACGGCCCAGTCCAAGGCCCTGTCCAAGGCGGACCTCTTCTTCGTCTCCGGCGTCGACCTGGAGCACTTCCTCGACTCGCCGTCGAGCTCCACCGGTTTCAGGGCACCATGGTGGTGACCTCCGGTGTGGCTCGGAGCGGCTGACGTCGATGACCTCGCTGCTCCGAGAAGAAGGAGGAGGCCAAAGCCTACAGGTCGATCGGGGCAGCGCCAAGGTCGAGGTGCCGTGGTGGCCCTTCCCCGAGGAGGGGAGAGTGAGCCCGAGTTCCGCTTCGACCCCCACGTGTGGACTTCCCCGAAGAACGCCATCGTCCAGGTCACCAACATCGGCGCTGCCCTCGAGAAGGCCGCACCCGACCAGGCCGGTGTCTTCCACAGTCACGTGGACGCCTACGTCGTCAAGCTCAAGAAGCTCGATGAGTGGGCGGCCAGCTCCCTGAACTCGGTGCGCAGGACAAGCGGGTCCTGTTCACCAGCCACGACGCCTTCGGTTACTTCAGCAACGAGTTCGGAGTGAAGTTCGAGGGCGCTGCCCTGTCCGACTTCAACGCCCAGCAGGACGCCACCGCCGACAAGATCCAGCAGACCGCTGACAAGATCAGGCCTCCGGCGCCGTATGCATCTTCGCCGAACTCCAACAACCCCCAAAGTCAGTCCAGAAGGTCGCCGAGGTCGCGGGGTCAAGCCCGTCATTGGCGACGGGGCCCTCTACGGCGACTCCCTGGGCACCCCGGCTCCGACGGCGAGACCTACATCGGCTCCATTCTCCACAACGTCTCCCAACCTCACCAAGGCCTGGGGTGGAACGGTGACTGAGATCCCCGCCGACCTCGCCCAGTGGACCCCCAAGGCATCCGACGTCAAGTGAGGCAACACATGACAGACCCCCGCGATCCCGCACCCGCCTCGGCCGAGCCGGTCGTCAGCCTGGAGGACGCCTCCCTCTCCTACGGCCCCTCCACGGTGCTTACCGGCGTCACCGGGCAGGTCCCGGCCGGACAAGCCCTGGCCCTCGTCGGCCCTAACGGCTCGGGCAAGACCACCCTCATGCGGGCCCTGCTCGGCATGGTGGTCGTCAGTTCCGGACGGGTGCGGGTCAACGGGGCGGCGCCGGGACGTGCGCCGCGCGGGTCCGTCGGATACGTTCCCCAGGTCAGCGACCTCGACCCCACCTTCCCCGTCACCGTGCGGGAGGTGGTCCAGATGGGCATGTACTCCCAGCTCGGCATCCTGCGGCGCCCCGGAGCCCAGACCCGTCGTCGGGCGCTGGAGGCCCTTGAGGCGTCGGTCTGGCCGACCGAGCCGAGCGGCGTTTCGGAACCCTGTCCGGAGGCCAGCAGCGCGTCCTCGTCGCCCGCTGCGTGGCCGCCCGGCCCCGTCTCATCCTCCTCGACGAGGCCCTTCAACGGCCTGGACCACGCCCAGCCGCGAGGCCCTGCTGTCCATCATCACCGACCTCAAGGGAGCATGGCATCTCACTGATCGTCTCCACCCACGACCTCGTCCTGGCCCAGGAGACCTGCGAGGCAGGCTGCACTCCTGGCCGGTCGACAGATCGCCTTCGGGCCGCGTGACGAGGTCCTCGTGGCCCGCTACATCGATGAGGCCTACGGCGGCCACGGCACCACCCGGTTGCTGGGCCTGCGGTCTGGAGCAGGGAGGGAGTCGCAGTGAACGGCTTCATGATGCTCTTCGGCCAGATCCTCGAGCAGCTGCGTCTGGCGGCTGAGAACGTCCCGGCCTCACGCCTCTGGCCGACGCCCCCTTTCTCTTCCGGCCTCTGGTCATGGTGGTGCTCCTGGGCGTCGTCGCCGGCGTCATCGGCGTCATCATCAACCTGCGCAGCGCTGAGTTCAGTGCTGAGGCCATGGTCCACGCCGTCTTCCCGGGATCGTCGCCGGCGCCGTCTACTGGGGATCACTGCGATCATCCGGCCGCTTCCGTTGTTGCCGTCGCCGCGGCCCTGGTGCTGACGATCGTCTCTCACCGCGCGCGTCACCATGAGGCCTCCGAGGCCGGCACTGCCGTCGTCCTCTACCAGCTTCTTCTCCATCGGGCTCATTCTGTCCCCTGGCCAAGGCGCATGCGTCCGGTCAGCTCGGAGGCCTCATGTTCGGTCGACTCCGGAGGTCACCGATGAGCGCCTGGCCCAGAGCGCTCATCGTGCGCCATCGCGCTCCTGCTCATCATGGCGACCTGGAAGAGCAGGTCCTACGCCTTCGACCGCACCGGCGCCCGCGCTCGGGTCGCGTCTCCTCGCGCTCGATCTGGTCCTCAGCACACCGCCATCGCGGCCGCGGTCGTCTCGGCCTCGACGGCGGTGGGGAACCCTCGTCATCGGCTACCTCGTTATCCCCGGAGCGACGGCGCGCATTCTCTCCTCCGGGTGCGCACCATGGTCCTCATCGCCGTTGTCGTTGGCGTGGGTGGCGGCTACCTCGGCATGCTGCTCATGGCCCGCCCGCGACGCGACCGACAGGGCTGGTCTCGCAGGCTGCCGTGGCCTTGGTGTGACCGCGATCTTCCTCCTCGCCGTGGGTGCCGTCGGCCTGCGCGAGCGGCTCCGCCGGATGCGTGGTGGGACCGGGGGCAGGACAACGACGTTCAGCACAGCGCAGATTCGCGAGACGATGCCGAAAGACATGGTCTCGCAGGAGGAAGCCAGCATGGCATCGGGCTCGACGATCTCTCTGCCCATCATCGGGGTCATCCTCATGGGGCTGCTCGCGCCCGGAGCTCGTGGGCGCGATCGCCCTCGTCCACCGGCGGATCTTCTTCACCGAGTCACTCACGCACGCCACCTTCCCGGGTGCGATCGTCGGCGTCGTCGTTGCTGCCTGGTTCTCGCAGGCGGTCCTCGGTCAGCGCGCCGACTTCAACCTCCTGTCCGCCCTGGTGTCTAGGGAGCCGGGTTCAGTGTGCCTGCCGATGATCTGGCTCATGCGCCCAGTCTCCTGGGTTCCGGGCGCACATCGCGTCGGCGGCCGGCGGTCCTCACCTTCAGCCGCCCTGGGCTCGCTTCCTCTCCAAGTGGTTCTCCCGCTGCCTCAGGTGGACTCCTTCACAGCCGGATCCGTCCTCAGCGTCAGCCGTGTGGACGTCGTCGCCGTCGGTACTGTCCCTGATGCCCGACGGTGCTCGTGCTCCTGGTGGCTGGCGGTTCCTCACCTTCTGCGCTTCGATCCGCTGGGCTACGCCGCGCCAGCGAGCTGCGCGCCACCTGGCCGGAAGCCACCGTCATGGTGATGATCACCTGACCATCGTCATGCTGGTACCGGCCGTCGGCCGATCTCATCGCGCTCATCGCCGCACCTGCGGCGCGCTGGCTCCCTGGACCCGCACGATGCGTCAGCTGCTGAGCGCGCGCCGATCCTCAGGGCGGTGACGTCACTGCCGGTTTATGGGTCGCCGTACGGATGGGCCTGTCTGCCGGTGGTGTTATCTGCTGTGGTCTCCGGGGCTGTGTGCGTCATCTCCGCCGTCGCCCACTGGGGTTGTGATGAGCAGGACCGGGTGAGGGTCCCGTTCCGGCGCTGAGCCCTCAGTGCCCGGATGAAAACTGCTCGAGGCGGCGATCCCCGGACGCCGCGCAGGTCATCCCTTGATGACCTCCAGTCGCTCGACGGCCGCTTCACGCACCCTCGGCCCCGGGTGTCACCACCGGCAGGATCACCTCGCAGTAGCGCTTTCAGGCTTGGGCTCGGTCCTGAGGTCGCACGACCACACGGTCATCCGAGGCCGTCACCCACACCAGGCCCGTTTCGTGGGGAAGAGTCGCCGCCGTTGCCGTCCGGAGATGCCGTCGAGCAGATCCACCGTCGTGGTGATCAGGAGCAGCGAGCTGGCTGGGAGCCCTGCCCGAGCGCAGAGCGCTCCATGGTCTTGGTGATGATGTCGAGGTCCTCTACTCATGCTCCAACGGGCTCGTGGCGTGCAGACCGTGCTCACGAGGCCAGTCGGTCGAGCAGGTCCTGCAGCGTGCGCCCCTGCTGCTTGAGCACTGAAGTCGCACCGCCAGCCCTCACCGAGGCCGAGATGCCCGTCCTTGTCCCGCACCGCAGCAGGGATCCACGCAGTAACCCAGCGCCTCCTCGTAGCCGAAGACCAGGCCCGGCTCCCGACTGATCCACTTGAAGCCCGTCAGGGTGCGGCGGAACCCCAGCCCATGGGACTGGGCGATCCAGCGCAGCAGCCGGGAGGAGACCACCGAGCAGGCCAGGACCCCATTGCCTGCGAAAGCGGCCAGCTCAGCAGCCTGCTCACCCAGGAGCGCACCGACCTCATCACCGGTCAGCTGACGCCAGCCGCCAGGGGCGTCCGCGTCAGGGACGGCGGCCGAGCAGCGGTCGGCGTCGGGGTCGTTGGCGATCACCAGGTCCGCCTCGACCTCTCGCGCCCTGGCAAGCGCCAGGTCCAGGGCCCCGGGCTCCTCCGGGTTGGGGAAGGCGACCGTCGGGAAGTCCGGGTCGGGCTCGAACTGCTCGGCTACCTCGACGACGTCGGTGAATCCGACCCGGGCAAGCACCTCCCGGCAGGTGGCCCCGCCCACGCCGTGCATCGCAGTCAGCACGATCCGTACCGGGGCGGGGGCCTTCATCCGGGCCGCCTGGGCGACCCGCTCGATGTACTCCTCCCGGATGGCCGGGTCGATCGTCTCCCAGCCCGACTGCGGGCGCGGTACGGACTCGACCGGTCCGACGGCGTCGATCGCCGCAGCGATCTCAGTGTCATAAGGGGGAACGATCTGGGCTCCCTGGCCCGAGTCGTTCACGGCCCGTCCACCCAGGTAGAACCTTGAGCCGTTGTCCTGGGGAGGCTGTGCGAGGCGGTCACCATCGACGCCGGCGTCGGCCTCCAGGCGCCGCATGCGCGAAGGCGAGCACCGGGTGGGGCAGTGCGACTCGAAGAGAATAGCCGCCCGCCCGCCGCCCGTGACCACTGCCGCCGTGTCGCGCGCGAACTGCTCGGAGTTGTGGCGGGCGTCGTAACCGATGACGACGCTGGAAACCCCTCGCCGAGGCGGTCCTTGAGGTAGGCGGACAGGGCCCAGCAGCGGCCCGAATGACGACGACCCGGTTCATCCGGTTGGGGCCTCCGCGAGGCGACCGCGCAAGCCGGCCGTACCGAAGGCGAGCGTGCCGCTGAAGGCGTCGTTCAGGCCGCCTGAGCCACTGCGGCCTGCCTCGCCTTGAGAGCGGGCCGCCGCCAGAAGCTCAGTGAGCTCGGCGCGGGTGGCGGGTCCGGATCGTCGTGGATCCAGGCATTCGCGGCGTCGTCGTCTCACGCTGTGTGGCCTCGGGTCATGTCGGTGACGGTACCGCGCTAAAAGTTCTGGAAGCGCTCACAATGATTCTCCTCACGGGTGTTTCCAGACACAGGAAGAATTTAGGGTGAGATGTCCTCGGATCGCGTATGAAAATAAGTAATCCTGAACTAAATTTGGATTACAATTCGAGGTTCATTTTAGAAAAAGGTGAGATGTCCGGTGTGATGAAGGGGCCTGGAGGAGGCGAGGCCGAGGCGCTCGATGTGGTGGGCCGGCGCCCAGAAGGCGGCCGACGTGAACCCATGTGAAGCGGCCGCTGGCGGGCCGGTATGTCCTCGTCTCCAGTTAGCCTCGGGGCATGGCCTCCTCCACTTCGCCGGAACCGTTCTCAGACCAGTCCGCCACCGTCGCCCCTGCCCCCATTGACGGGGCCGGACGCCGCGAGCCCGGCCGAGCTGGCCCTGGCCCTGGTGAATGCCCGCAGCGTCTCCGGGACCGAGGCCCCGTTGGCCGACGCCGTCGAGGCCGCCTTGGGCGAGCTGGAGCACCTGGAGATCCTTCGCCACGGCAACACCGTGATCGCCCGCACCCACCTGGAGTCGACCCGAGCGGGTCGTCATCGCCGGTCACCTCGACACCGTCCCCGTCTCCTGCACACCGACAACGTCCCCGGACGCCTCGAGCGCAGAGAGGGCACCGAGGTCATCTGGGGGCGCGGCAGCGTCGACATGAAGGGCGGGGTGGCCGCCGCTCTCCACCTGGCCGCCACCATGAGTGCGCCGCGCCGCGACGTCACCTGGGTCTTCTACGACAACGAGGAGGTCACCAGCGACCTCAACGGCCTGGGTCGCACCTCCGGGCCCATCCCGACTGGCTGGAGGCCGACTTCTGCCGTCCTGGGCGAACCCACCGGTGCCCAGGTCGAGGGCGGCTGCAATGGCACCCTGCGCGTACCCCTCACCGTCCACGGCACTGCCGCCCACTCCGGGCGCGCCTGGCGCGGCGTCAACGCCGTCCATGCCGCCGCTCCCATCATCGACCGCGCTGCCGAGGCGCCGGTGCGCGAGGTCGAGGTTGAGGGCCTGACCTACCGGGAGAGCTTCTCCGTGGTGAGCATCGAGGCCGGCGTTGCCTCAACACGGTCCCCGACCGCTGTCGCATCGGCGTCAACTACCGCTTCGCCCCCGACCTGACCGCCGAGCAGGCCCTCGCTCGGGCCTTACGCATCCTGGCCGGACTGCCCGCCGAGGCGCTCGACAGGGCCATTGATGCCGATGACGCTCAGTTACCCCGTCATCACCGCGGGAACCGGGCGGGTTGACGTCGTCGTCGACGACTTCTGCCCGGCGGCCCGACCCGGCCTGGACTCGCCTCTGGCCGCCGAGCTTGTCTCGGCCGTTCGCGCCCGCAGGGGAGGTCGGCCCCAGGGCACGGGTGGACCGACGTCGCCCGCTTCTCGGCGGCCGGGGTCCCCGCGGTCAACCTCGGCCCCGGTGACCCGATGCTCTGCCACACCGACGACGAGCACTGCCCCGTCGAGCAGATCGACGCCGTCACCTCCATCCTGCGCGACTGGTTGGCCTGAACGGCGAGTGCTCACCCGCTCGCCCTCGGCCGTTGTCGCTGTCGACACCGACCGGCTCTTCTCCGTACCCGGCTGGTTTGGGGAATCATGGTCGTATGGTCACGCAGGTCCCTACCGCAAAGGGCTAGTGGTGCTGCGCGGCAGATCCCCACCCAGACCACCGACGCACGACTGCTGAGCAGCGCCGCCGACGCCGATTGGCTTCACTCCGACCCATGGCGGGCCATGCGCATTCAGGCCGAGTTCATCGAGGGTTTCGGAGCCCTGGCCGAGCTGGGGCAGGCCATCAGCGTCTTCGGCTCGGCCCGCATCAGGCCCGAGGACCCCGCCTGCCAGGTAGCGGTGGAGGTCGGAGCTGGGCTGGCTCGCGCCAACTAGCCGTCATCACCGGAGGCGGCGGGCGTGATGGGAGCCGCCAACCGCAGGTGTCACGAGGCCGGAGGTACCTCGGTGGGGCTCGGCATCGAGCTGCCCCTACGAGCAGGGGATGAACGAGTACGTCGACCTCGGGGTCAACTTCCGCTACTTCTTCGCCCGCAAGACCATGTTCATTAAGTACTCCGACGGCTTCGTCGTCATGCCCGGCGGCATGGGGACCCTCGACGAGCTCTTCGAGGCCGTCACCCTGGTCAGACCCAGAAGATCTCCTCCTTCCCCATCGTCCTGGTGGACAGCGGATACTGGGGCGGGCTGCTGGAGTGGGTGCACCATCGCGATCGAGCGCGGGAATGATCTCGCGACCGACCCGATCTGCTTCACGTCGTCGACAGCGCTCAGGGAGGCTGTGGACTGCGTGGTCGGCGCCGCCACCGGCTGCGCAACGGCCAGGGCAGGGCGTGAGTTCTGTTATGGCAGACGCATCCTCGAACGTTGCACCTTTGATGTCGTAGAATATGACAGGTCGCGCGGCGATGTGCCCGCGCAGCACTGACGAAAGGTGAGCACATGGCTGCCATGAAGCCCCGGACCGGAGACGGCCCTCTCGAAGTCGTCAAGGAAGGCCGCGCCATCATCATGCGGGTTCCGCTTGAAGGCGGCGGTCGACTCGTCCTCGAGATCACGGCCGACGAGGTCAAGGAGCTTGGGAGGCTCTGGCCAACGCCAAGATCTGATTGATCCCGATGGTCTGGGGACAGACCGGTTTCGCTCGGTTCTCGGCGTCGAGGAACTGACAGCAGGGCCATCCAGCTACTAAAGAGAGGTCGGACCCACGAGGGTCCGACTCTTCTAATCCTCTGACGTTGCGCCGTCAGGGTCTGGCGCACGGAGGACGAGCAGCCCGTCCCCGACGGGAGCAGCGTCGTCAGCAGCGCCCGGGAGGCGCGCGGTGCCTTGCCGAGTTCGCGGGCGGCCACGGTGGTGACGTCGCGGCGGGCGGATCGGCCACGTGGTCGTTCCACAGGGCCGGGTGACGGCCAGGACCCGCCTCGGCGCAGCATCCGCAGCGTTGGAGGCTAGCGGATCGCGCCTCCTCCAGGGGCGACGTCAGAGCACAACCGACAGTCGTAGGAGCGGGCTGCCATCCTGGGCATGACATCGAGGCGCCCCTGGATGATGCGGGTACGTGAGGAGGGGATGCGGCACCGTCGAGGCGCGGCGGGGCCTCACGCTGGAGCTCGGGCTCGACGTCGATGGTGGTGAGGACCCCGTCGAGCCCATGCCGCCCAGCAGCCACAGGCCCGAGACGCCGGTGCCGGTGCCACCTCGGCCACGGACTTGCGCCCCACCGAGGCGGCCAGCATCCGCAGCCTGACCGGTCCCGGAGGACACCGGGGTGATGCCGAGCTCGAGCGCGTATGCAGGCCTGGGCGGGTGGCCTCGTCCTCCCGCGGTGAAGTCCTCCGTGTAGGACCAGCTCAGCGTCTTGTCCGCACTCACTGTGAGCCTTCTGCTTCGCTGCGGGGCGCCAGGCGCGCAGCCCCTCAAGCCACATTGTTCCAGGTGTTCCGGCCGGATGGGGACGGCGGGATGCGGGTGAGTCCGCCGGTGAGGCGGGCTCGATGCGGAGCCGACCTGCGAGGGACTCCGTCGCACTGGGCGGCGTGTTCGGCATCTCTGGATCTGAGTTCCTCGTCATCGTCCTCGGGTGGCGGTGGTTGTGGAGAGGCCGCAGCGCCTGCCGATCACCCGCAAGCTCACGCAGATGGTGCGTCAGCTCAGGGTGTTCTGGACAACGCGCGCAGCCAGATCGCCGAGGAGGTCGGCGGAGATGGCCGGCCTGGACCTGTCCAGCCTCGATCCGCGCCAGTACGACCCGCGCAAAGATCGTGCGCGACGCCTTGGGGGAGGACATCGACGCCATCCGTGAGGACCTCGCCCACCCCTTCAGGTCCGTCGGCTCGGCCGCCAAGGAGGTCTCCGACGACGCCGCCCAGGTCGTCAACGACGTCGTCAAGCAGGACCGGGCCAAGTCGCTGAGCAAGCAGATCGAGGCCAAGCGGGCCGAGCAGCTGGCTGAGAAGAACAGTGCGAGCAACGCTGACGACGACGCTGAGAACAACACCGAGGCAGACGCTGAGACGGACACTGAGACGAGCACTGAGGCCGACATCGAGGCCGACGCCATCCAGGCGGAGGCGAGGGCGGACAACGCCTCCACCGAGTCTCAGGACGCGGCGGAGGGAATCGAGGCGGCCGACCTGGCCATGCGGCGGAGACACACGAGACCTCTGTGAGTCTCAGGTCACCCATCCCTCCGCAGGGGCGTGCTCCAGAAGACGGATGGTGCTGAGCCCGACGTCGAGCAGCCGGAGGAGACCGGATCGCCGGAGTCCGGTGAGCAGCCGGCTGAGCCTGCGCCGGTGGAGGTCCCGGCGAGCCTGGTCGAACCGGGCGTTGATACCTCAGACGAGTACCAGCAGGACGCCTCGGGCGACCGGGACTCGGCACGAGCGTCCTCTGCTCGCGCCTGACATCGTCGCGCGCCAACCTACACGCCGCACCCGGGCTGCGCACGTCGCCGTCGACTCAGAGACGTTCCAGAGTTGGAGCGTCGAGCCGGGCGGATTTCGTAGCGGACAGAAAAACCGTCGGGCTACGCGGCGGTATCGATCTCGGTGGGAGCTCGGCGGGAACTGGGGCCGATAGGGCCGGCTCAGGTCAGGGGTGACTCCCGGCTCTTGCCGGCCGGCCGCGACGCAGTGGGACAGACGCTGGGCGACGGCGGACGCTCCAAAGCTGCGGGGGCGTCGGCGACAGGCTTGCCGTCGTCGTGGCAGTAGCCAGGTGTGCCGGTGTCAGGAGCCCTCGCGCGAACGGATGTCCAGCGGCAGCTGGGCCAGCAGCGGCACCTCATGACCAGGGTCTCGCTCAGGCGCGCTGATCGTGCCCCGCGGAGCCGAAGATCTCGCAGAGCGCGAGCCGTCAGGCTGAGGCAGTGGGACATGTTCTCGATGACGACGCCACACTTTGCGTCTGGGCGGCGATGAGGGACTCCCGTTAACTCGGCCACCTCGGCCGCGGCCGTCTGCGGGGGTGACCTACAGGATCTCGGCACTCGGCAGCAGCTGGAAAGCCACCGAGATGGTCCGTCGCCGGTTCCAGCGGGTCCAGCAAAGGACCAGGTCCCCCAGACGTCGGGAGGAACTGCTGGACGGCACGCGGTACAGCATGCGGGCCGCGCAGACCACGGCGCTGTCCTCGACGAACATTCCGTGGAAGGCCTTCACCGCTGGGCCACGGGGGCGATCATGCCGTCAGGCTGGGTGGGGACCGTCACGAGCCATGCAGGGGATGGAAGCCGTAGATGTCGTCCGACGACGCGCCCACGCTCCTGCCCTGGGCGCCCATGGCGGCAGCCAGGTTCGCGATCGGACTTGCCGACGCCGCCCTTGCGGGTGATGGCGTAGACCCGGGTGGTGCGGCTGGGTGCTACGGCGGCTCAGCGGCCCTCCGCGCAGTCGCAGCGCAACTCGGCCTTCCTCTCGCTATGACGCCCAGGCTCACCTGCATCGATGACGCCCTCGACCAGCCGACCTCGCGCCGGGTGTCAGCGGTGATCGTCATGTCTCGGCGGGCATCCGGCCACGGTCAGGGCACTTTCGAGCTGACCACGCCGTCTTCGGCGATGTCGGCGGAGGACCATTCCCAGGTCGGTGACGGGGCGGCGCAGCTCGAGTCGATGACGATCAGCGCCTCCATGACGGCGTCGCGGGTCGGTAGCGGCATGGCCCCATCCTGGGGTGGTACTCAGCGCCTCGACGGGGCGCGTCCACGTCGAGACAGAGCGTGCATCACTCAACGCAGAGGATGACCAGGATGGTTGACCGGTCTCGTCGTCGACCTCCTGGAACTCCGCGATCTCGGTGACTCCTCGCGGGTGAGCGCTCTCGGCGAGGATCTCGCTGAGGCATGTCACGTAGTTCGCTGCGCACGAAGGTCGCTAGGTGCGACGTCGTTCGCCTGGCGCAGGGCGCGGGCGATCGGGTGAGAACTCGAGTGTCCTCCAGGTTGCGCTGGGGCGCGCTGGCGGTCCTGCTCGGCGGTGACCCGGTCGCGTCGTCCTGGCGGTTCTGCAGGCCAGCATGATGAGGGCCGAGTAGGAGGCCTGGGTGGAAAGCCAGGTTGAGCGAGGATGAAGGGTATGGGTCCCGCCCGCTGCACTGGCGGGACGAGGTTCACGATCAGGCGATGACGAAGACGACATGCTGCCAGACGCAGACTTCAGAGGCGGGCTACGCCGATCAAACGGTCGCCTCGGCGAAAGCAGCCGAACCCGACTCCAGGCAGGAGGCCCGTGCCGGGATGGGTTCGGCGTGGCACCCTGCTGCAGAGCGGTTACGCGAGGCGGCGGCTGTGGTCCAGGCTAGTCGGGCGGTGCGCTCCTCTCGATCGTCTCGTCGGTGCGGCCTCGGCACACGCGTCGGTCGTGCGGGCGCCAAGGGTGGTCGGGACGTCGTCGACGCTGACGCGGCGCCCAGCAGACGTCCGGCGTCGTCGAGTGACCAGCGGGCTGCATCGATTTGCTGCCGTGGCGGCAGGCGTGAGGCAATTCGATGATCCAGCTCGTACCGGTCGACGTCAGTATCCGGTGGTTCATTGATCCCC